>Ga0247727_10000561_pt1 | contig 90839 bp, 121 predicted proteins | sample WisWelCaveWW1625_FD_202498 | JGI IMG/M metagenome (GOLD analysis project Ga0247727, IMG submission 202498) | Biofilm microbial communities from Wishing Well Cave, Virginia, United States - WW16-25 | ecosystem: Environmental > Aquatic > Deep subsurface > Groundwater > Cave microbial mat... | reverse complement strand
GCCTAGTAGTAGCCTACGTTGTAGCGTTAATTCAAATATTTCCAGACATAAAAAAAGACCTACTAAAATTAGCAGGTCTTTTTAATTGAATGACAGCCTAGATAATGTTTGACCTTTCCTCTTTATAATCCTCTACTAGCGGGAGGTCATCAAAAGAAGTGGCAAAAAGTTTATAGCTATGCTCTCTTTTTTCTGCCTTGTACTCAATATTGAGTATCGCCGTGTTGCGATAGTACTCCGCTTTCTCAATCTTTGCCTTGTGCTTTGCTATTTTGTTTAGCTCCTTGATGACTGCTTTGAGTTCCTTTGAACGCACTCTATGAACATTGATACTTAAACTTTCACCTATCATATAAACTGTGTTACTCATTGTTTTATTAGCTCCCATTAGATTTATTAGTTTGTTTAGAGAAGGTATAGGTTTTTGATGAGAACCTACAAACTCTTGTTCTATACGCTACACTGTGACAGCATACAGATCATGAGAAAGATAATCAGTGTACCAACCGCTGACACCTGAAAGGGTGCGTTCATTGCCTAGAATTTCAATTCACGTTCAAATAGGATCTCATACACATCATTGATAGGCAGAATATCACCGACAACAATGTTATGTTCTTTTAAACTACCAGTAAACACATAGTTTACTTTGTCCTGATTAACTTTCAAATCATCCTTATCGGCTGTGAATACAAGACTTCTAACATTAAGAGAGTTACTAAGAATACCCTCATTAACCGTGTTTGAATCCCAATGATTCATCATAGTTAGTAATCCATCTAAAACAGCGATGTCTTCACTAGAACACACAGTTTTTTCAGATATTAACACAAGGTTACTTTCCAGTGTTTCAATGAAATTGTTACAGACTTTCCACTTTCTAGACTTTGAATCATTGTGAGATAAAAAAGACTTAAAATAGGTGTTGAGGTGTTTATAGTTCTTAATAGCTTCTTGTCCTTGAATAACCATAGTCAATGCTTCAACGATTCTACCCGCTTTACTAGCAGGTTTGCCATTGCTTTTACCTCTTGTAAAATCAGGTTTTCCGTTACTGTCTTTAGTAGAAACACGAGCAACAATACTATTTTGATCGATTAGGGAAAAATTAGGATCACCTGATAATAGACTATCGGCAAAGGCAGAGCCAAAATAGGCAGTTAACACAGGGTAGTTACCCATTAACCCAATGGCGGGAATAAACACTAAGTTATCACTAACAGAACGTGTACCCGCTACCTTAGCGGGTACACCTGTCACAGATTCAATACCGGCTTTAAGAAGTGAACCAAAATTTGTAAAATTCATAGACATTATAAATAATTTCCTTTTTAATTTTATAGATTTTTAGCAATTTTATAAAACTAGTAGTTATAGTAATGTGTAACTGTTTTGTAACAACAGATTTCATCAGTATTGAGATGAAAATGATTGTCTGTACGTTCTCCTAAATTTTTAGTAAAAATCATACTAGAATCGGTACTGAAATTATCTTTGAAGTATTTTTTAACATCCTCAAAATTATCTGTTCTAAACAAATCTAAAACAGATGTATTAGTACCAATCGTGTATCTAGTAGCATTTTTTCTTAATTCAGGGGCACACATCATAACAATTACCTATAACCTATTTATTTAGATTGTATTGAGTGACAATCTATAACACTCGCATTGTTTTTTTCAATACTGTGTTATGCTCACAGCTAGTAAGATTAAACTAGAAAGTCGCTTCGATGACTCTTGTTAGAATCGCTTCGATTTGTTTGTCTTTCGATATAGCTATCATATATCAAAATGGTATCATTGTCTAGTCTCATATTGTGCCATACTTGTTTATTTGTAGCACATAATCAGTAGTGTTCTCTTCTGTTCTCTTACAATTAGCCTTTTTCATCAATGTTCGATTATTTGTCTGGAAACTTAAAAAATGGTGCTATTACTGGGTTTGAGGCACTTTCTCTAAACATCTATATATAAGCGTTTTTTAGCATGGGGGTTTAACTGTTAATGATTTGTTATGAGTCTCAAACATAGTGTTCATGCGGAGTATAGAGTTTGAGAGCAAGTAATGATTTAGTACCACAAGTTAGAAACATGGCTAGAAATGGATTTAAACGAGTCTCAAGAGCATAGGCTAATTTTGTAGGTAAAAAGTGTAGGGCAAACCGGTAGAGATTGAGAGAAGGTTTGTTAAACAAATTTAACACAAACTAAATACAAAATTGGTAGCAAGTTTTGTTTATTTCGTGCTACAATATAGGTATAAAACGTAAAATAAAAAGGAAACAAAACAAATGAGCAAACAAGAAATTGTACAAGAAATCATACACTTGGGAAATGAAACCCTCGCACCCATAGCTACAATTGTCGCTATGTTGGCAGCGCAAGGGCTAACAACTCAAGAGCTAATCGTAGCTCTGAGAGCAGTAAGTTAACCTCAAAATTTCCAGAGGGTAGGGGATACCCTCTAATTTTTTTTATTTTTTTTTTCAAAAATAACTCATTTAGCTATTGACTTTGTAGCACGTAATGAGTTATAATATAAATATGAAAGGTTAAAGAAAAGAGCTTCAAAGAAGCTGACAATTTGAGGAAAGGGAGTCTGGAAACATTTCACTAGGCGAAGCCCTATCACACCCACTGCCAATTTCTGGGAAGGGGAATTTTAGGCTGGGAATTTCCTGGGGGAGAACAGGCGGGAGCCCTGTTCTCCGGTAAGGATTTTATTTCAAAATTTCCCCCATTTTCTACATCTACGTTACACGTTTACCCTGTACGCCTACGCTATACACCTGTCAAATGTTGGTATGGTACAGATTTCAGTTATTCTGTGAGTATCGTACTTCTCTATTTATAACTTTAACCCACAAAGTAAATTCCTGTCTCTTTAATTGTAAAGAAATGTAAAAAAGTCGGGACGGTTTACGTTTTACACACGTGTATTCTGTTGTATTCTGTCAAACGGTAATTGTGGCACAGCTTTCTCTACTGATAGCACCATTTATTCCTACCCCTTTTTTGGGGTTAAGTGATTCTCTCTTGATTACTCGTTATATCTTCGTAAAGCTAGCCTCTACTCTTAATATCAATTTTTTAGGTACTTTACAAATCTTCATTAGCTAAAGCCGCTGAATCTAGACGTGTTTTGTATTTACAGTTAGCATGAGGGATTTCGTTCTGAGAACCTCTGCCAGATATGTTAGAAAACTAAAGAATATAACCATTTTTACTTTTTGTCCTTTCCAATTCTACTTTATGAGATAAAGTGAAAAAGGGCTTATTTACAATATTCCTCTGTATACTACAAAAACCTGGTTATATCCTACATATTTGATTAAAATATACCCTTAGAAATGGCACTTTTATCTTTCTTTTCCTGCCATTTTCTTGTATAATTAAGGCATATCTTATAATAGGAACCAACAGGATTGACTAAATTTCTACTACCAAAAGTAAGAAATCAAAAATCAAATTCGTCCATTTTATAAAAAAATGTTTTCCTGTTTTCAGGCTTTTTCCCCTGATTTATCTCTTCTAGTTCTATATCAAGTAAATAAAAATTTGGTAATGACTAGTACTAGGTTTCTTCCCCACGGGGGGTAAAGTGGAAGGAATAACACGGATAGCTTCAGGCTCTCCATCCTGGTCGTCAGTGCGTTCCGCACACTTTTAAAGAGGGTGTATTCTGAAAGTGCGCTAATTTGCTTGACAAAGTTGGTTGATTGCTGTATTCTAAAGAAAGGTAGGCTATTCTAGCTTATACTACGGCAAGGAGGAATGAAAATTTGCAGATTTCCCTTGTGTTTTTGAAAGCCCTCTGGGCACTTCTAAATTCTTCTACTTTCCGCCAAATTCCATTCCTAAAGCACTCTCCAAAACCCACTGGTTTCCTTATTCCTATCCACAGCTAATAAGGCTACGTAAGTAGCTGTCTAAAACATAGTAAGATTCTAGCACACTCTCAGTTTACCCTTATCTAATGTTTATACGGATTAGACTACCAATTAATTCTATACCCGTATGCTTGCCCCTTAAAAAGTTTAGTACAGGCTATTAAATTATCCTCTATGAGTTCTCCTAACATGGTATACAACTGGGTAATGTTTATTCTCTTAAGCATCTGGAGCTGAGGGATAACTCGTTCTAAGATAGATATCCTTTAACAAGAAGGCTTTTCTTTAACCTATCTCACTAGCTAACGCATTAAACACTATCAATTCTTTTAAATCCATAAACATTTATCTTACCCCTTTAAACTATTTATAAGTCTCTATACAGCTCAACACCTCATCTAAGCAATTAATCTCTTGCTCCATAAAATACTTATTTCCACTTCCTGTGCACTCTTCTATCTCACAGTTTCTACCACAGGTATGATAAACAGGTTCTACTGAACAGGCGTAAAAAAGTGCCTACTGGCGCAACCACATTGTAATAATCCTCTCTCCAGTGAGAGAAAACAAATAGTTTTTCATCGCTGGTTAAGTCTCCTCGTTTTAACAGTTCCTCTGCTTTGTGATGGTTCTTAATGTTTGCTTTACTTAATTTCATTGTCTATAACTCTCCTCGTCCTCTTTCATATTTTTTATCACTCTCTAGTCAAAGCACCAAATCGCCTCTGCCAATTAAAACTAACCACTCGGTTATACCAGATCCCCACGACCCAATACCATTTTTAAACCGTGTGACCATCTCTTCGTCAGTCATCTTGTAGTGCTCTCTTAACGCCTGAAGCCTTTTCTCTCTTTCTTCCGTTGTAAGTTTGTGCTTATCCCAAGATAGTTCACAAAATAACTTATCCTCTGTCATTTCTTCTCTCCCTAATTTCTATATCTGTTAATGCGTTAAATGGACAGGTTACCTTTTCTCTTCCTTTGAGTTTAATCTCTGGATTATCCATTTTTATGCTTATCTTCAATAACTTGTTTTCAAAATCTGACTCACTTCCTATAGGAAGATGTTGTGGAATACTAATGACTATAAAACCGACCTCATAATCTATCGTTACACTCGTCTGGAGAGGTTTCTTTACGCTTTCCTTCTCCAAATATTTAGTGTTGTCTAATATCATAGTTCTGTCCTCTTTTCTTCTTCGAGTAAATCTTTCCAATCTGCATTGGGTAAATGTTTCCTAGCTGCATTAGCTAATTCACGCATAAGTGCATCTATTTCAACCAGCTTAGTTTCTAACTCCTGCTTCTGCCTGTTCAGATGCCTAAAAGATGTAAGTATCTCTTTAATCGGCAGCACTTCTAATAAATCATGTCCTATTCTTGGTAGTGGGGTAGGTCTTTTTAGGTAACAGGTATTACACTGAAATACACTTTTCTCTGCATCTCCGTACATAAACTGAAACCCACTCCCGACAACACCATCTTTACTACAAGAAATACATCGAATCTCTTTTGGTGATAAACTTGATTTTCTAGCCTCTACAATATTGTTGAAGGGCATTAGCATACAATCTTGTATGCTTCTCTTTATCCTTTCTCTGTCGAGCAGACTATTCTCACAATCACCTAGGTAAGCAGCGACTTCGTGACCTTCTAAGTAAGGATCGGTGTCTACTTTATAACCGATCACCCATTCTCTGAATTGATTTTGCATATCGTGTTGGTCGTACCAAAACCCAGTAATGCCTCGTATGTTACAAAGAGGACAAAAGCCAAAGAAATTCATAGTTCACTCCTTTAAACAAAATATCTCTATTGGTAAATTAAAAAACTCCGCAATGTGTTCACCCAACCATATCCAACTTACAAGTGTAAGTAGACAGGATAGAAACAAAATAGTTGTCGCTAAGTAAACAGCGACAACTGTTAAAGCCCACGCACAAACCGGGTTCTTATTCAAGAAATCTTCCACTACTAATATTCCCCCAGTGCTATTAGACTTTCTAATTCTTGGTAGGTTAAAACCTCCGATGTTATACAGGTTGCTTTTAAAATGGTGAACAACCGCTTTGGAATAAAGTCTTTCTCTTTACAGTGGATGATGATAACTGTTTCTGAACTTCCAAAGTAGAGTTTTAAAAGTTCCTCTTCCTTATCGTGCTGCATAGCGTAAATAGTTGAACAATCAATATAAAAGCTATCTTCCGATTTTAGTATTCTCATAATTATTCTAAAGCGCAGCCACAACCGCCATAGTCTAGCTGCTCTTCTTTAGATACCTTTCCTTTCTCTAGATAATCTTCTCTGTACTGCTTTAATGTTAAGTAACCTTTTTTATTTTTAATTTGCTTATGTAGGAAACCTTTATGGTTTGCACTGACATTACGAATAAAGTCTTGCTCTCTGCTCTCAGAGTTGATATAAACGGCTGGAAAGAATTTCCAAACCAAACGCCATTGTCCTAAACCTGCTTTTACACAGGCTCCCCAACAGTTGTTGTTGGGAAAGCCATACTTGTACAACGCAGGTGGCTCTAGAAAGAGAGTTAAGCCAGTTTGGAATTAAGTCCTTGGTCTTAAATTTAAACTTCTTATCTTCTTCATACTCCTCTGTGGTTAATAAAGGGGCATCAAAATAATAAGGAAGTTTTCTGGGTCGTAACCTCTCGTACCTATGAATCTCTGAAATATCAATACCCACATGAGAAATACACTCATGCGGCTTAAAGTGGGCGAATAGGTGTTTATCCATTAACTCTCGTTTTAAAATGCGAGAACAGAGGTCTACTAGGCTGTTACCTACAAACTTCTGATCCATAAACAATGTCCAAACATCTCGACCGTCTTCAATCTTTACGAGCGGAATACCCAATTTGTCTGTGGACTCTTCTAGAAATCTGTACGAATCTGGGTGTTCGTTCTTTACATCAGCGAAGAGAGCGTAGGCATTCTCTCTGCCATATAAATCAATAACTACTTTGGCAGCACCAAAACTTACAAGACCGCCGGAGTACATAATAATGTGCTTCACTAGCCTTCCACCAACGCTGTTATCTTGGGTACTGTGGCTTCCACAACTAGATTTAAGTCCTTAAACTCTTTTGATTGCCTATTTAAAAACTTAGTAATCTCTGTCACCATAACTTTTTTAACTTTCTCCTCCAAGTTAATAACTTCCTGGTGAATAGCCGCAAAGTTTAGTGGGTCTACTTCTGACTTTCTATCCTTTTTCCATTGGGCAACCACTTCTTTTAAATGTGGTAATTCACCTTTGTTCATTAACTCAATAAACGTCATCTTAAACAGCGTTTGAGGAAGAGTTAAGTTAACCGCTGTGCCTTTGAGTGTACTTAAATCTATCTCCCTACCAAAGTTTTTAAGTAGGAGAAAAGATTGTGTATAAAATGCACCTTTAAACTTATACCCATCGGGGTTTTCGGAACGTAAAATACATTGAAATCCTGTGTAGGCTGTCTTAAAGTAGACAGGGGCCACTGTGTTGACTGCTTCTATTTGCTGATTAATATTAATATTCTGTGGAGCATCGAAGGTAATTGTATACCCCTCAGATTCCCCAAATAAAACATCCCAAGACTTTGTTTGTTTTTCTGTACTTTCCATAATTGGCTAATCCTTTTCTTTTATTATTAAAATTATGTAACTTGTTCTTTTTCAATTGACTTAATTTGTTCAATGGTCTTTTTAAATTCTTCTTTGGCATCTTCTAGTTTTGTTAGTGGGTGTGACCAACACACCCAGTCTTGGTCTACTCTGTTGTTGGAGAAGACAAGGAATCTTATTCCCATTGGTTTTAAGTCTACGGCGGCCAGGTAGAGTATAAACTTCTCAAAGTACTTACTCTTTATAATTAGTGTGTTCTCCCAATATTGGTTCATTGTTTCACTCCCATTGATGTAAAAAAAATTAAGCAGGTAGACTGTCTACCTGCTTAATTAAAAATTGCTTTAAAAATCTACCTAATGAATAAGGAAATCATTCAAAAGATACCTTATATTATACCATAAAAAGGTATAATTGTAAACAAAATAAACGAGTAGATTAGCTGAGTTAATCTTCTGGCTTAATTTAACGTGTTCCACCTCTGACTTTAACCACTAGGTTACTAGGCTGATTAACTCCCATTCGCTTTTGGAACTGTTCTTTGGTTTCGGCTTCCTTTGGCTTTGTACTTCCAAGAGGAATTTCCTCAATAGTTACTTTCTTCTCTTGAGTGGTTTTTTTTAATCTTCTGGGTTCGTTCATAAACTGTTGTACCTTCTTCTCCTTATTTGATAACTAAGTTAAACTTATTTCTTTTTCTTGTCTAGTCTTAAACTGACTTCGTACCCCAAGGCAGTCGCTATGTCTAACAAATGGGTAAAGTGGACATAAGCGTTGTTTTGGTTTCTCTCTAACTTTGATAAAACGTCCCTGTCATAACCCGACTTGGCTTCTAATTCCCTGAGTGTTAACCCTCTAGACTCTCTAATCTGCCTTAAAAGACTCCCTATCGCATCAATATGAGTCGTGGGCTCTAGCTTTAGATTAATGCTGTCTCTTGGCTTACTGGGTTTTGGTTCTTCTACAGGGATGTGAAAGGTACACAATAAATCTCCTTGCAGTGGGACCGCGCACACTAAGCATTGATACCTTTTATATCCGTACAAAACGGGTTCGCTAATTACGTATCGTCTAAGTGCTAAAAAATCAACGTGAACAAACCTTTGATAGGGTACAGAAGGAACTGTACCTTTGATAACCAGCCTAGATATTCTATCTTGTGGGAAATGACTTTTTTGTTCAATATAGGATTGAGAATAATGCCAAGGTAATTTTACTATCCCTCTGGTAACACCCAAACTTTTAGCAACTCTCCTAACACTGTCTGGTTTTCTATTAAGATTAAACTGCCGGTTTAAGTCCTTAGTTATCTCTTTTATAATTCCTTTTCCCCAGGAAAAATTTGCAGAAACATAAGCCTTCTCTTCGGGTGTAAAGTGTAATCCCATTATGGTGCAAAACTCATCTTTACTCAGTCGTTTCCTCTAATTTTTTCATAAAATAGCCTATTCCTTATCGCAGCGTTTTTATACAATTCTAGGGTTAACTGAGCGTGTTGCTCTTTTAAAGATATTTCTTGGTGAAAAACATCTTTTGTGTATGGTTCTGGCAAATAAGCCCAAGCCACTACGTTATCTACTATTAAATTAAGTTGGTCTACCCATAAATTCTTGGCAAAAGAAAAATTGGCTATGTAAATGTCAGACCCGCTATGCGAAAAATTCCTTGTAACCAAAACTTCTATAGACGTGTTCAAGTTACTTTGATCTTTTGGGGGTAATTCTTGACTTACAGGAATCCACACTGTCATGGGGCAAAACTCATTTCTGTTTTGTCTGCTTTAAACTGACTAAGTGTGACACTAGTAGGTCTAAAGGAACAGAAAATAATATTTCTAAGCACTCTCTCTACCCGCTCTGGAAAAAAGGTAGTAAGGGGAAAGTGAATGTTTCTATTGTTGTATATTGTAAGGTCGCTCTTCAGCGTAGCCATACTATTTATCGCTTTTACAATAACTTGTCTCAACTGCATTTCATCGGTAAACCCAAACACAACGGGTGTTGGAAATACCATAATTACTTTATAATCCACGTTTAGCTCCTATTTGCTGGTTTATACTCATTTTGTTTCCATCCCTATAGCCCCTCATCAGCATCGCTGTATCGCCTATTTGTTTCTGTTGCCCAACACTATTAAAATCTTTTCTGCCTACCTTTTCCATAACCGCTTCTACTTCTGGAGACCTATTCACCAGGACAAGCCCTTCTTTGCGTAGATCCTGCTTAACTTGTGAGAACTTAGCCGTAAGTGCCTGAAAAAATCCCACAAGATACGATAGTTTCTCTGCCTCTAAAGTAGTCCTAAAATTAGACCCACTATTAATTTCTTCTCTATAAAGAGGGCTGTGCTGAAATAGTGCAAATGCTATATTAACTTGAGAGAACACGTCCACTGTCTGTGGAATATTTGTCTCTAGCGTTTCTACCAAATACTTAAAGAACTGTGTTGAACCAGCGGTATATTTGCTCTCACACAGAACACAGACTCTATGTGGAGCCTCTTTATTTACCAGAACTTCAGTAAAGAAAAAGTTTCTAAGCAGCTCTGCAATAAATGGGAGAAAAATGGGAACCGTTTCAAAGGTAGCCACGTCAGTGTGTGAGATTGAACTACCTTGTACCTGGTCTTCAGAGAAGTTATACCTCTCCATTAACTCATAGGCTTTAGCCAAAGCGGCTTCTGCTTCATTTTGATTAGGTGAGGTTCCCAACTGTAAAAGATTCTTAATCTGGTTGAGTATTTTCTTCTTGCTCTTCTTCACATTCATGCTCCTGGTAATCAATAAAGGGTATAGCTGGTTTTAACAGTTGAACGTCAATTAGCTTAATAAACTTATTACTCTCTCCCAAGTGTTCTAATACTTCATAGGTAGGGAGGCTACACTCTGGACAGCTAGTCAGTGCTAGCTTGTACCGGTACTTCTCTTCCGCTACAGGCATACTCGATCACCTTTCTTATATATTCTGCCTCTGTATACGCTTTAGGCTTAAACAGAAAGCACTTCTTTTTACCGGCTTTAGTCACTCTTATAGAAAAGTACTGTGTATATCCTTCTGTGCCATACACATAAGTTCTTTTTTCTACTTTATCGAGATTTAACTTCTCACTCTGAGAAAGTAACAAATCTCTAATCTTCTCCCTTACCTGAGTAGACTCTATTGAGAAAACAGCTAACAGCTTATTAAGCTGTTCAGTTGATAGACGAACACGAATAAACTCGCTTCTTGGATTCTCTTTCTTGGCATTTTGAAGACCCACAGACTTAGTTCTTTTAATAAGTTCTTTGGGTGTGGGTTGTTTAACTTTCTTGGTCATTACTTTCCTCCGCAATCGGTGTTAATGTAAAAACAGGGTTAAGGGCTATTAAGTAGTTAAAGCTACCCCCTTTCTCTTCTTTAACTCCTAAGATAGCGCCTGTTTTAGCTCCCTCTTTAGTAGCCCTTTCACGCAAAGTCAAAAAGTCAGTTCTTAGCTCATCTGTCTTAATGTAGAACTTTGTCAGGTTGGGATTTCTTTCTGACGTATGAATTTCAGCTAAAGTAAATCCAATCCCTCTAACCCTTCCTTCTTCAAGGAGAGACATCAGGTAATCCCCTAGGTACTCCATTGGGTAGTCCTGTTGGAATAGCTCGTGGAGTAAAGGATCTTCCTGTCTAGGAACACCTCCAAATATCATATCCTTCTGTAGCTTAATACAATACTTCCAAGATTCCACTAAAATATGGTCTGGTAAATAGCGTGGGTGTACACACCACATTCTTTTCATTTTTTCCTCTTTACTATTTTAATAGGTTCTACGTGTTCGAGTCTTCTAAGACCTGCTTTACAACGTCTATTTAATACCTTGCGCTCTTCATCCGTTAAGAAAACAATAATTGACTTAAGCTGTTCAGCTTGAGAGACAAGTACGTAGCCTTGTAGAATATCAATCAAGTGTATTTTAGCTTTGTACAGGCTTAATCCTACATTACGAGGGAAAGAAGCCTCTACTGTACCGTCTCTCAACTGGACATACAATCTAGTTCCTGTTTGTTGACCCTTGAATAATACTTGTCGGAATATGTATTTTTGAGGGAGTCGGTGGGGGTTGGTTAAGGACGACATCTAAGTATTGTACCACCTGTGAGGTAAGAACATTAATTCTTTCTTTTTCTTCATCACTGGGTTGTACTTTCTCATTTGGATTTTTAAGAACCTGTGCAAACTTTTCATCGTCAATGACACGGAAAAATAGGCTAGTCGCTAGAACATTGGAAATACCTCTCGATACATCCTTTGCGTCCTTACTGTACAACACAACAGGTAGAGTTTGGCTAACAATGTGTGTGAGGACGATCCGTAGTTCGTCCTCACTTAACTTTCGGATGACTTGAAAATACGCTTGGCTATGTGCCGTTATCATTTCTCTTACTTTTTCTTTGTCCACTGCTTAATCCTCGGTATAATCTTTTATTTATTGGTGGTTTTTTCCAGTCTCTAAAGAGACGCTTAAACTCTTTATCTACATTCTCACAAATTGAACAGGCTACTTTAAGTTGTTTGTTCCTTGGTAACTCTTGATAAGAAACGTTATCACTAATTGTCGTGACTAAAAGTTTATAAAACTTTTGCTTGTCAGATAGCTCTTCATTTTGTGTCGGTAAACGCATATCCGCATTATATCTAATTTGGTAAAATTAGTCGATGTTCTCTTGCAATTATTTCAATATCACTTTGTAAAGCTAAACACTTATATACAGCTACATCGGTATGAGGGTCATTAGGTAACTTACTCTGAAAGGTTTTGATAGCGTAAGAGATAAACTTACTTATTCTCTCTACTAGAGGTCTGTCTATCGGTAGTGGGTCATTACCTAAAGCATCTGGAGGAGAAATTACAATACCCCTTAACTGCTCTTTTAACTCCTCTATTTCCTCAGAAAGTCTACCGTTTTCTTCTTCCACTGCGCTAAGTTCTTCCTTGGCGTCTTCATATAAACTCTCGATCTCTCTTACCCTCTGGGTCAGTCTCTTTTCTTCGGTACTTTGTTCAACGTGGTCATCCTGTAGTTTATTTGTCAGGAGAAGACTTCTTATCTCTTCTGCCTGTTTGGAAACCAGTTGTTTATACTCTGCTTCCACTTCCTCTAAAACAACAATCTTATCTTCTAGCGAAATAACTTGTTTCTTCAGATCTCGAACAGGTTCTGGTACAGGTATTCCTATAGTCTCTTCCATTGTTGTTTCTAATTCAACAACTCGTTCCTCTTGCTTCTTCATAGCTTCAGCACGTTCGTTGAGTTCTTTATATTGAGAAACAACTCTTTCCCCCAACATATCCAATTGTTTCTTTTGCTCCTCAATCGTTATGTACAGCTCTTTTCTATTGGCATCTGCTAAAGACTTGGCTAGTTTAAACTTCTCTGAGTACGGGTCAATTAATTGAATTGTACGGGGAGTTATAAGTCCCCCATCTCCGACTACGAACGGTAGCTGTTCTACGTCTTTTTCATCCGCAAATTCAAGTGGGGATGGCGCTTGTTCTGTTGAACACAGAATAGTAGTGTTGTCTAACATTTCCGCTTTAAATGGGATCGGCTTATCGTAAGCGCCCGTTAATAAGGCTAGTATTCGATCCAATTTATAGCCCAGAGGACTAATTAATCCCTCTACAAACTTGGGTGTTAGCTTTTGTCTTTCTTTGGTTTCTTTAACTACTTCTTCTGTCATTACCTTTTTTCTCGTCTTTCTTTCTTATAGGTGTAATTTAATTCGGCAGACCATTGAGCGGCTTGCTCGGGGGTTTTACCCTCTAAGCATCTTTCTTCTATAGCTACCCAACTAACTAGAGATTTTATAAACCTTATTCCGGTCAGTTGGAAATAATGTTCAGAAAACTCTTGTTGCCAAAATTCGTCAAAGCCTTTCTCTTTCAGCCTAGCTTCCCTAGTATCTAACATATGTTTTCTCCTTAACCCCAAATAATCTTGGCTAATTTTACTTTTTTCTCTAATTCGTTTCTATCCTTTTTGGCATAGGTCAGAGAGTAACTATGACCTCTTGGTATTTCTCCACTCTTAAGCCCTTCGTGTCTATGGATTGCCTTTTCTAATTCCAATTCATAGCATTCTATACTTTCAGGCATGGAAAGGTTAATCGTGTTAGCGCTACCTTCCAAATACTTACTCCTCACTTCCCACTTTATTTTTAAACTAGACTAACTAAACTGTTTGCTAAATCTACATACTTTTTTATTTGTTTGAGCTGGTAGCCGTTCTCAGTGTTAGTAAAGACTAAAGCGTCCATACCCAAGCGTGGTTCTAAATCTCCTCTCTCCCAAACTTCTCTACCCAAACAACCAAAAATATTAATGGTGTTGCCATCTAGAAGTTTCAACATCTTTGGTATGCGTTGAGGCTCACACCAGTATGTGATTGTTTCTACTTCTAACCATGCGGCTATTTGACTACAAGCGACATTATAGTTTCGTAGAAATTCTACATATTTCTGATTTAATGGCTCTGCCAACCACTCTTCTTCTGTAACTCCTCTTGTTTTTTTAAAACCTGCATAAAGCATACACAAGTCAAACAAATATTCTCTAATATCTACTTTCTCGTAATCTCCAATATCATAACGAAAGACAAACGTACGCCCATTTTCAAAAGTTACTTCAAGTTTACATTTGTTGTAGCCCTGTGTTTTATCTGTTCTCATCCTTTGGAGGACTTGAGACAATTCCCAATTAATAGCAAAGTACTGTGTAAATACTCTACTCTCTAACTTTAGCTGTCTGTCGTCTCCCTCAATCCAGAGGATTTTAATTTCTTTTACCTGTGGCTTCTCTTTAATTTCCATTTTTCACTCTCTCCTTTAATTAGTAACTTACTTTTCTGGACGGGTACATATCGTCTAGGACTTTGCTTATTTCTTGCCAGTTATTGGAATTAAAGTATTCCTTAAGCTCTAAATGGTAGCTTGGAGGTGTGGAGGACATAATGGAAAATTTAAGCTCCGTTGTGCTGTATGGGTTTATTACCTTAGTAACCTGTTCATTGGCGTTACCAAATAAAGTAAACCGTGTCTCACACCAACAATACCCGTCATAACCGTGTGTCCTTTTTACCTTCACTCACAATACCTCTTCCCGTTTATTAAAAATTTCCATAAAAAAAGACTACCCTTGCGGATAGTCTAAGGATTATACCTTGTTACAGTTTACAGAGTTCATCATATATATATATATTCATGCTATCTTTGGACTCTAACAACTCGTCTATTAAGCCTTGTACTCTCATACAACACAACATACTTTGCATGTCTGTTATATGCTTACCTTGTTTCGCTAGGTTAATGACTTCCTTTACAGCTTTATCTTCTCTAATGTTACCTGAAATACCTTCTTTTATTGCGAAGGCACTTTCTACGCTTGGTTTATTGTAAAACCGTGTGAGTAGAATAATATCTTTCTTAACTTCTTTTAAAGTTTCTACATTGTTACATATAAAGTTTAAAAAGTTGGTTAATGTCCAAAGTTGCTCTGGATTAAGAAACTTAGGTTTTGCTCCTATCTTCTTACCTAATCCTAACTGTTTCCAATTTTCTCTTAACTTCTCTAATACTTCGTAAGTAGCAACACCTGATTGTATAGCAACTCTCTCTAAAGATTGATTAAACGCAAACCAAGCGTCAGAAGTTCCTATACCGATTGCATTCTCTACAGTTTCGCTACAAATTAAATCTTTATTCTTACCATCTTCGTTTAGGTAAGTTACTGGACTACCTTCTACGTTCTGGAAATTCATTTTGCTTGGGTCACAAAACAAGTTGGGTATGTTGTTTAACTTATATGGTTTGTCTGTACCAAACGCTAGTTGTTTAAACCCAACGTGCACAACTACTTGAACTTCCGCTCTTGTTGCTCTGAACTGTTCACCCCCACTTACAATTTCCTCATATTGGGAATTGGTAGATGTTTCTTGTTGTGCCTTTTCTTCCTTCTGTCCAAAAATACTTCTTAACTTAGCTACCATTTCTCTTTTAAAGGGATCTGGTTCATAGTTTGCTTTGTCTACTTTCTTAAACTTTCTTATTCTCTCTCTTCTCATATAGTGTACAGTTTCTGGAGTTTCAAATTTTGGAGAGAGCCAATTAATAACTGTACACACTGTATTCATTACAGGAATAGCTTGTTTAAGGCTATCGCCGTTCCAATGTGTTTTAAAGATTGGTTCCACTTCTAGAAGTGAAATACAATCTTGAGTTATGTAAATATCGTACTTAGCTGGGTTGATTGTTAAACCCAATCTTCCAAGTTGTTTATTGTAGTTTTTTTTCTGAATTAATGTAGTCATTTGTTTATCTCCTTATATTTTTATAGCAGTTTTTTACGCAAGGCATAGGATGCCTCATATACTACTATTATACCATATTTTGTATACTTTGTAAACAAAATAAATGACTTAATTCTCTACGCTAAAAAGCTCAGCTAATCGCCTGAGTTACCACCGTCATAAGGTGACCGCCAGAAAGAAGGTGTGGTTATAATAACCAAGTCGAATTGCTTTATTAGTTCTGCTAAACGGTTAAAGGCTTCTGAAGGTGTGCTGTAAGATTCAATAACAATTTGCTCTGATAACTCTGGGTCGTCTATTTCCTCTACTGTTTCTATCTCTGACCCTAGGTAGCTCCCGGTGATAAAACGTAAAACAACTTGTCTAATCTTTCCCAGTGGTCTAATGTGGATGTCTGCTAATAAATGTGAACTGTGGAACTGAACTAACTTTTCATTGCGCATGTTTTTCTCCTGATTTGAATCCTAATAATGATTTTCTGTTTTCTCGTTTATCGAGTTTTGTTTTTATAAAATAGTTACTCTGGTTACTGTACTTATTCCCTATGTTTATCTTCCCTTCCTGTAAAGAAACTCTGTACTTACTTTCCTGATATTTTTTACCTTTGTACTTCTTTATCTTCGCATCTGGTAGCTCTTTATCTGCTTGAATACGAGCTAAAATATAGGTAGCGTAGAATATAACGAAATTGTCTAGAAATGAGGCTCTATTTGTGAATACGGCTGTTGTCCATAATTGCCTGTTCATATACATTAATATCCAACGCTCAGTAAAGCGTAAATCTCTTGGAAGAAATAAAGGCGAGGTTGCAAAGCTACAGGCAAACTCTTCGTTGTAATAAGGACAATCACTTTTGTATGAACACTTACTGCACAAGACAGTAGGTAACGCATAAATCTTTTCAAAGAAGACAGACTTACTAATTTTATGTGTAGGCACTTTTTTAAATTTTTTAAATATGTTGAGAAAGGTTCCAGAGACTTTATTATTCTTTCCCTTAAGTAAGGCTTTATACACTTTCTCAGGGTCTAATGTCTGCCGCCCTGCGTGTCTGGGAACTTCCTTTTCCTCTTTATGCTTTAGTGTGTACTTGGAAACAACTGTTGATTTAACACCGGGGTTGATATAGTGAATGGTAAGAGAATCTGGAATATTGATTTTACCAGAGACTACTTTAAACCCCTTATTCTCCACTACGAACTATTCCTAACTATCGAGCTGGTTAAATACACCCGCTTTTAACATCTCTAACTCTCGCTCAGCTATTATTGGTATTAAAAATTGTTCTATGAACTCACTTTTAAACTCAAAAGGAGAACAAGTTGACGAGTCAATTTTATTTCCAGCCAGTCTGTCAGTGTACAAAACTCTACTAACCACAAAGTAGCCGTCTTTAAAGCGCACAGTAAACGGGTAAATACTAAATTCTCCATGTATGAGAATTTTGTTAATAATTTCCTTATACAGAGTAACAGCAGTTACGATATGTTTAGGGTCCATAACTATTCATCTCCTCTGTAATTTGTTCTCCCTCTTCATCACCCTCTTCTACAACTTCTGAGAAAATAGCGTTCATCACTCTATCTCCACCCTTTTTACCTTCTTCGGTTACAGTAGCTGCAGGTAAATCTCCAAACTGGGGTTTTGCTGCTTCTACGATATCGGTATAACCTTTACTCATTTGTCTAAACTCTCTCATCTCTTTAGCAATTTGAGGATCTGGGCTACCACCTCTCTGGGCTTCAAAGTTGGCAAAGCGATTTATTCGATTGGCCTGTACAGACAACATAAGACCTGTTACTGTTTTCGCATCGTCAAGACCATTAATGGCTACCATTGTGTTGTAATAACAGGCCATGTTAGGTTTAAAATGAGCACAGCTTCTTTGTATGTCACAGGTATTACACTTTAAAGGTTCTGTCACTTGAGGGCTAAGAAGTTGAATAATATCTCTCTGGTTACTAATCACATGAGGACGGTAGTTATCTGGAGAACGAGCCATATCTTGTAACTGCTTCGTCATGTCTTCCTGAGTATGGCTTAGCCCGTTGCGTTGTCTAAAGTAATCTGCAGCTTCTGCCTTTTCATAATTAGAAAGCCAGTAGGCTTGGGAAATATCTTGAGCTACATGCTCTTTGTACCTTCTCCAAGCTAAGATATTAATCTGGGAAACTTCTTTACGTTTTTCTAACTCAACCCCTCTCCAGTCTATTCCTGCGTCCATATACTCTTTCTTGGATAAAGTGCGAATAGATTTAGAGTTTTTATCGTATGTTCGTAAGGCTCCGCCTTTAAAGATATAAGTCGTTCCATACTTGACTGCGTTTAACCAGGCTCCTGTGTCGATAGAAAACAGATTGGCAGAGGAAGCTGCCATTGCGTCTTTAGCTGCTAAAGCATGGGTAATAATCTTATTGCGAACGCAGAAGTCTATGATTTCTTTACTGTCTATGGTGAAGCCTTTTACCAATTCTCCTGCAAAGCAAACCTCTTTACACTTTAGCTTTCCTACTTTGAGATTGTGTTCGATATTGCCATAGGTTATGACTGGATAGGCTCTTACTTCTCTATCACGGAGTTCTTCACACACAGCGTCATTAAACTCTGCTCCTACCAGGTCCTCTGCATCTGTACTAATAACAAAGGATAGTTGATTAGCCCAGAGATCACAAAACTCAATATAGTCTCTACAATAGGCTTCTAGCTCTTCTTGTAGCCCAGCTCCACCAGAACGCTTTAACCCGTTGTGATAGGTTTGGATACCACTATAAAGTCCGATAATTCTAAAGTTGGCAAATGTTTTCTCTAGTGATTTCTTACCGCGTTTTCTTAGGTGGTAGTAAGACAGCATCACGTCTTCTACTTCCATGGAACGTAAAAGGTCTTGATCTTTCTCCTGGTCTACTCCTGAAAAAAGAATCAACTTTCCATAAATAGGGTCAAGACAGGTTTTCATACGTGACCAATTGCGGTTAAAGTCCATCTAGTTTAACACCCGTCCAAATAGATTTATCAACGTTAAACACACAAGAGATGGGGTCACAATAATCTTTAACGAGTCTTGACGTTTCTATCACGTCTTCTTTATAGCCAAAGATAACCACCATACACCCTGCGTATGCTCTATTAAACAGCTTTGTAACTCGTCTAATCAAATTGTTGTTATTGTCCTGATAGGGAAATATTAGAAGGTTGTACTTCTCCACCAGTGGGTATGGTTTGATAAAAAAGCTATTCTTACGGTAATGAACAGGACTATCAAAGTCCTTAATAATTCTTTCTACGCCTGCGGCGTCCAACACGAATATAGGTCTTTGTTCTTCAAAGAAGAGGGGAACCTGAGAAACTAACTCTTGATCAGTCACGTCAAGAAATTTATAGATTGTCATATGCTTACGGGTTCCTCTTGTTTATTAAATCTGAGGTCTGAAATTATCTTCTGCTGACTCTCTGTTAATTCCAGATCTTTTAACTTATGTCCTAACAAACTCTTGTACGTCTTTAAACTTCCCATAGCTGCAAGATAAAAAGCGTCTGCCTGATTGTCATCTTTTAACTCAATACCGAACTGTTTAAACATGTGCATCAACATAATATTCTTTTTAGAGTTACCTACCCCAGTGGCAAACTTTTTTACCTGTGTTGGAGACAAGAATATGCTTAAACAAAACTGATTAATTACTTCCGAATACTCAGCAATCACCAATCTAACCAAGCCACCTAATTCACCAATTTGATGCGATTTATTACTAGCACCATAAGCATAGTCCTCAACTACAACGACATTCGGCATATATTTTAATAATAGGTAAGGCAGTATTGACACAAAATGCTTTAGTCTATCTGTACTTTTAGACTTTAGAGAGATTGTTCCAACCTCTGGGATAGAGATTTCTGTTTTACTTTTACTGCTTATAGAAGCAAACCCCAAATTTGTTAAGCTGGGATCTAATCCTAAAATAGAAGGAAATTGAGTCGTTACCGTTTCGTCTTCCTCAAAGTAATCCAATATTTGCGTCCAAGGAAAAACAGTGTACGCTCTAATTTTTTTAGGGTCTATTTTTAAAATAGAAATTTCACTATTTAAGTTTCGCATATTCTAACTGTAACGCCCTGTTTGATATTTCTCTTGAGATCGTTTTTATTGTCTCATTGGCTGAGTTAACACGAGCATCTATTAGCTTTCCCTGCCCTGTTAAGATAGTCAGCCGTGTGTAATTGTCCAGTACTTTTTCTCTTGCCGCTGCTTTTAACTCGGTGGCGCCTAAAATACACTTTTTACCTTGGGAATTTTCTTCTCTAATCTTATTAAAGTGAAAAGACTCTTCCTGGTCAATCGTATCTTTTATAATCAACTTTCTCACAGAAATCTCACTACGCTTACCTTCCGCATAAGATACCAAAGAGCGTAGAGAAGAAGAAAACATACCCAACTCCTCTAGACTACATTGTGTTAAGTCATAGGGAATACCCAGACTATCTATCGTTATCTCTGGCATCTTATTAAAGCCGGGTAGAATATAATCCACAGTATCAGAAATCACCTTAAATCGCTGCTCCTCGCTACTCATCTTCTTTGTCACTCTCCCAAAGTACAATTTCATTGTCTTCATCCAGATAATTAAACTTAGCTTTGTAACTACTGTCTGACATCTTTTGGTAAAAGACGGGTAAGATATCCTGAGTAACCCCTTTATTGTTAATCAGCTCAAGTGCGTGATTGACACCACAATTGCTCTTTATCCAATCTTTTACATCAGACAAAGAGCCTAGAAATTTTGTTCCACTGTAACCAGAAAACGAACCTCTTCCAGAGTCCATCACGGTCATATAGGGAATAATGTACATAAAAACCTCCTACAGGTATTGTTCTATCTTCATTTTGTTGTACCAAAACTTTTGCTCTTCTTTAGAAGAAGAATTTTTAAAATTAGTCACCATCTGGTCTAGCTCTTCTAATAGCTCTAAGGTGTGAAGCAAAGTTATTGAAAATAATTCATTGCTCTGGAGTCGCATAAAGACTTCTAGACACGCTTCTTTTAGGGGGTTAACATAATCTTTTTGCCCTATCGCTCTAAAACAAGAAATAATCTCAATCAGGAGTAATTTCACTTCCCCCTTCGATTGGGCTTTCAACATTCTCTTCTCGATATTCTTGTTCTCCAATAACTTCCACAGGCTCTGCCAATCCATCTAGAAAACCTCCTTGTTCGAGTTTGTTCTTGTAGTTTTTAAAGTCAAAGGCAGACGTAACTACCAAGGGTGCATAATGTCCATTAGGAATTTTTAGCTCTAATCCCTCTTGTAATTCAGTAGCATAAAGAGTTGTAGTTAACCCATTCAACGCCCGACTAGACTCTGGCTTAGACTTACTGGTCATATGCTGCCAATCGTATAAGGTAATCAAGTAAATTTTTCTACCATTAAAGTCTAGGCAAAACGCTGGTATCTTATCTTCCTTCTGAGCTTCTCTGTACACTTTGTAAACCCACTCTGTCTGGAAAGTAATAGCCGCATACTTAGTTTCTTTCAATTCAACCATAAAGCCAATACTGTTTGTTGGATTTGTTTGTAAATCTCCTTTTTTCCTTCCTGAGCCACTACCTGGTGTTAACATCATGTCCAATTCCTTCGACAACATTTTCTCGTTTCTTCGAGACTTTGCTTTTAACTTCTTTATTTCGTGTGTCATCTTTACCAATATCCTCCAATTGTTTAAGTGTCCGTTGATAGACTTCAGGAGAAGACCTAAAGAAGGTAAGCGCTTTCTCTCTTCCTTGATAAGTCTTCCCTTCTATTGTACGGTATGCTCCGCTTGTAGGAATAATCCCAGCTAAGACGGCTGTATCAAAGGTATCACCTACTAAATCAAACCCAAAGCCTGTAAAACCTGTGGGAGAAGGTATTTCAATTTTACTTCGGTAAAAATCAATCACAGTGGCTTTATCCTCTGTGGGAGCAGTTCGGTTCTTATGGATTTTGTATTGTGTGCTATGCCCTATTGCCCATCCCTTCTCTAACTCTCTACGCTCTAAAGAGTCAGAAAGTAGGTCTAGTTGGTCTTTCTGCACCTTATAAAATATAGGATCAACCCTAGACGCATGCACTTCAATATCAGAAAAAAAATGCAAGGCCGAGCCACCAGGCGTATTCTTATCCGCTAACACATAACCCAAACCACCCGCTCTTAGCTGATTGATTATCATAATTGCACAGGGATGCACAAGAACCTCACCATTTTCTATACGAGGGGCTGTAACCGCATTTAATCGCAAAAGAAATTTTTTTACTAGGTTTGCTTGAAAAGCAATCTTCTCATTTTCGTCCATAGACTTCTCTAGCTCATCTCTTGTTATTATACCCGCTATAGAATCGACAATAAGAAAATCCAATGCTCTAGTTTTTACTAGTTGAATTGCGGTGTCCAATACATTTTCAGAACCCTCGTTTTCCCCCATTTCTAATATAATTACTCTTTCTGGGTCCATTCCAAACTTTTTAGCGTACTGAATACCTTCTGTCCTCCAAAACCCCTCTAAGTTAACTACAGCGCCTGTGGCGAATTTATCCATCCTTTGAATATTTGCCCCTGTCTGTATAGTGAGCGTAGATTTACCAGTTCCTGATTTCCCATAAATGTGTACTTTTCCCCCTCTAACCATACCGCCCCCTAAAATTCTATCTACGCTAGGTATACCGACGCTTGCCCTTTTATTCTTAGCCCTCTCCAAGTCCGCACCTGTAAAAATTGTTCCCGGTCTTGATTTGTTCATTGTATCTAAAACTTCCTGCAACGTTTTTGGTTGCAGAACCTTAGACTTTTTATTCTCTTCTTTTTTCTTTATATTTGTTGCCATTATCCTTTTGCCTCTACCCAATTGTTTCCTATCCCTGGTTCCACCTCTAAAACAATACTTAGTGGATAACATGTTTCCATACAGTGTTTCATAATATCTGATACCTCTTGTGCTTGCTGTTCTCTAGCCTCGGCTATAATCTCATCATGTACTTGAGCAATAAGGAAAGCGTCTAGACCTCTCGTCTGAAACTCTCCATGAATCATAATCATACTCATATTAGCCAGATCAGCCGCAGTTCCTTGAATTTTCGTATTGAAAAGTTCTCTTAAAGCGGCTTCCCTTTCTTCCCAACTAGGAGAAAACACTTTTTCTGAATGTCTAAACCTACCAAGAACAGTATTGACGAACCCTTGATTAAGGAGTTGTTTGTGTTCGCCTTGTATATACTTAACCACTACTTTATGAATAGACTTCCATTGATCAAGGAAGTCTTTGGTTATCCCTAAATCTAAATCGGTATTTTTGCCGTACGCAATACCAAAATTTACCGTTTTAGACCGTCCTCGCATATCTTCAGGTGTAAACCCGTACTCTGCCAACCATAATTCAACAATTTCTTTATCTTTTGCCTTCTGTTTTTTATACGCACTAAAGAACTCTTCATACGGCATGGACATTAGCATAGCCGCTGTTGCAGAGTGCGGGTCTTTACCAGTAGCGAACGCTTCACACAGGATAGGGTCCTTAGTAAAATGTGCCAAAATACGAAGCTCTAGTTGGGAGAAGTCAGCACAAACTAGTTTGTACCCTTCCCTGGCTATAAATACCTTCCGTATAGCCTTACCTACTTCCGAACGGGCGGGTATATTCTGAAAGTTAGGGTTACGGCTAGAAAACCGACCGCCTACCGTTCCTGTCTGGTTAAATGAGGAATGTATACGATCTGAATGGTCTGCTTTTTGTAGAATAGAATCCGTGTACGTAGACAAAATCTTTCCAAGCTCTCTGTACGCCAACACCTTTTTAGCAAGTAAACTCGCTTCCCCTTCCGCTTCCTTAGCATAGTGACTTAGTGCATTCTGATCCACCGATGGTTGAGAATTTCCACTCTTACCCCCCTTAGTCCAACTAATAACAGGTAATTTAAGCTGATTAACAAATAAATCTCTTACCTGTGAACCGGAGTTAGGATTAAAGTAACGCTTTGCCACAGAGTACATTTCTTCAGCCAAACTAAGCATACTAGTTTGGCAATAGATTTTCACCTCGTTTAGAGCTTGTCGATCAATACGAATACCTCTTTCAAACATTGAATCTAAGACAACAACAAGTGGTAGGTGTATTCCTTTGTAGACATTGTAGCAATTACCCTTGACTTTGAGCAGCGGTAAATACTTCCAATAGAGTTCCCAAGTAAAACGAGCATCTTGAATGGCGTACTCACCACACTCATCGACTGGGGAATACATTGGGGATTTTCCCTTTGCCATATCCTCATAGGTTGTGGCTCCAGATAAACCTAAGTCAACCACAGCTCTATGTTTTAGTCGTAGATTTCCTTCAGAGTTAAGAAGCCAGTACATAATCTGGGCATCTTCTCCAGTTGCCATTTCAATACCCAACCAGTGCCGTAAGGTGTAGTACTCGTACTGTAAATTCCAACACAACCATTGTGTGTGCTTGGCTTCAAAGATAGGCTTCATCAGTTCGATAACTTTTTCTTTGGGAATGTTTCTATCCCCATCGACAAAGTTTGGTGCGTGCGCTATTGGAATGTACCAACCTTTTGAGGAAGACTTGGCAAAACTCATACCTACGATATCACCGTGTAGATTATCCGTCTCTGTATCAAATGCCATGAAAGGCTCTTGGGAAAGGAACTCACAGAATTGTTCAAACTTATCTAAATTGTCAACTATCATTTAATAACCTATAATAAGAAAAGCTAAATTTTTATTGAACGTAGGGCTATACCGTCCGTACACAAGTAACTTAGGGCTAGGGTAAAAACCTAGCCCTAAGTTACTTAGAAATCTATTTCAAAATTTTCTGGTACGGGTGTTGGCTCCTTTGGAGCACTCAGAGAAACCTTATCAACATGAAGGGTTTTCCCTGCATACTTCTTAATAAAAGCAGCTACCTTTTCTTTAGAGGGAGGAACAATAAACTCCTCTGGTTTAGGGATACGCATCTTTAACACATCCTCTGGTGTTGGCACAGAGGTCTTCTCAAACTGATAAGAACCCCCGTCCCCTGCTTTCATAATGTCTATTCTAAAGTCAGTCAATGAACCCCATTTAGTAGCTTTGGCTCCCAAAGTAGCAGCGTGTTTAGCAGGAAAAATAAGATAGGAAATAACATTATTGTACTCCTTATCCTTGCCCTTTTCAGACACAGCTCTGTAGATATGGTGCGGAACATAAACAGGCCACATAGACTTAAAGTACTTATTGGGTTTTTCCATATACTTACAAATGTCACACCCATTAACGGGGTCAGTGCATAAAAACTTATCTGATCTGTCCTTTGTCACTTCTCCAAAATCATGGATATGAAAATTAGTAGGCTCAGTACTCATAAAGAATACTTTACACTCATCATTTCCGCTTTTAGCCTTGTTTAGGTAAAGTTCGTCATAATCCGAGTAAGCCGCTCTGGCGTCTTCTTGCCTTTTTGCTTCCTCAACAACTGCTTCAAAACCAACTGTAAAAAAACTCATATTTTCTCCTTCAACTGTTTATAAATTTGTCCTACACGTTCATAGGATAGGTTGTACACGTAGTTACCTTCTGAATCTCTTCTGTCTGAGTTCTCTAGAGCCTCCTTTCTTGCTAGTCTAAAGGTAGTAGTAATTAGCTCTCTTTCTCGTTCGGTGAGATAAAGACGGTAAGTCTTCTTTGAAAACTGCTCCCCTTTCTCAAATATTTTCTTTTTAAATAACCACTTTAACGTTTTGAATTTGATTTGGCATTCTTTGGCAACTTGTCCATAGCTGTATAAACCCAGTTCTCTTTTCTTTAAATCTTTAAATAAGAACTTGTCTACTTCTTCCTTGAACATTTTTCCTGATAGATAATGGTTGCCACTAATGCGTTTACAGAAATACCTTGGAGGGTAGCTTGTTCTAAAAGCCAATCCCAGGATTCTTTTGGTAAAGAAATTAATTTTCTAATTGCACTCATGATATATAATGTATATCCCTTTTATATCTTTGTCAAGAGTTAAAATAGAGCTCTAAAGAGATTTTCTTTTCTTCTTTTAAATCACTGACCAACTTGTCCATTAGCTTATCTTCTGTCAGAATGTGGGGAATATCTTTCACCAAATCGTAGCCATCTGCCATTTTGTTTAACTCGTAGAAAAACAATTGAAAGTTATTACCCTTGGTACAAACAATCTCTGTCCTCTCGAACGGAGATTCCTCAACCGCTATTCTGGCTTCCGCTTCGTCTTCTTCTAAAACATTGTGCCTTTCTTTCATTAAAATTGCCTTGTCAAAAGACTTCAGCAATTTAATCATTTCTTTAATTCTTTTTTTCATTCCTCTCTCCTGACATAAGTTACTTCGCACTCTAAAGACTCATACACTTTTAGGCGTGATTGGAACATAAATTTTAGAAAATCCTTCTTATCCGTCTTCGGTTCATGAATATAATAATCTACAAACACAGGGTCTATAGAATCTGGTCTGGAGTTCCTACCCAACATTTGTTCAATAACAGAAGGATCTGCATAGGGTGTTACTGAAATCATTGTGCTTAAGGCAGGAAGTTCTATCCCTGTAGTCGCTAATTTATCTATGGCTAAGATAAGCTGGGCTTTAAATAGCTTCTCTCTGTCGATAGCCTCTTCTAAGTTGCTTACACCTACGAGAAGAAAAGCATCTGGAAATAACTCTTTTAGGGGCTGTATTAACTCTAGCCGGTTAGTTAAAACCATCGTCTTCTTACCCTTGTTGAGGGACTGTTTGATAATATGTTGAACATCTGAGATAACTACAGAGTGCCTCGCAATCTTCGTACAGGTTGCTGCCCAGTTAAAACCATTCCAACGTTGAATCAACGTTGGAATGGTTCTCTCAAAGATAAAGACTTTAGGATTTTTTATATACCCTTCTTCTATCAACTGCTTCCTAGAAACTTCTGCTACGACTTGTCCACAGTGAGAGAACATAATAATGTCTAGTCCGTCTCCTCTCTTGGGAGTAGCTGAAAAAGACAGTCTATAGCCTGCCGGTATACGGCATACCGCCTTTGACCATTTATCAGCGCCTAGCCTATGTACTTCATCATTAATCAGCAAGGCGAACTTATTCAATTCGTGCTGATACTTTTTCGCTAATTTAGAGATTAAAGAAGGCACTAGCGCCACTGTAATATTTTTGAAACTCTTTTTTCTACCTGTAAACATACCCGGCTCTTCACCCGTCCAGTCAGTTAACCGTTCTACCCACTGTTTAAATAGAGGCTCTGTTGGGACGGCGATTAAAGTTTTTACAGCCAATTGGTCAATTGCATAGAACGCCATGTGGGTTTTACCGCTGGCGCATGGTGCACAAATAATAACATCTCTGGCTATTCCTAAACGAATACTCCTCCTCATAAATTTAAGTGCTTTATCTACTACCTCAACTTGATAGTCTCTATACTCTTGATGAAAGAAATAACCAGTTTCTATTGAGGATGTATAATTCCTTTCCTCTATTATGCACTCTAATTCAGGCATATTGTTTCTTGGGAAGTGTACCCAACCAGCTTCTTCGTAATAGAGAGGAATAAATTCTCCAAAGCTGTTTTTAGCTGGGGCTGAATTGGGGACTTTCCATAAGTCTAAATTAATCTTATCCGAATCGGCTAAGGCAATCTTCAAGGTTGCCCCCAGATATCCTGTTACCATACGCTGTTCTCCCGTTAAAAATATTTTCTCTAATTTGTTCGTGTGTCATGGCTCCAAAATCTTTCTCTGGTTTTGGGTAAATCACATACACTCTTTTACCGAGTTCAGTTAATTTCTTTGCATTTGGTTTTAGACTGTTTAATCCTGCTTTGTCACTATCTGGTATTAGAGTAACGTCTTCTCCTAGAGAATCTATCTCTACCTGGTTAATATCAGAGACAGAGCTACCTAGTAAAGCCGCACAGTTTTTAAATCCTGCTTGATAAAGGTTCAAGTAATCGAATAACCCCTCTACCAAGTAAACTGTGTCTGATTTGCTCTTAAAGTCGTGTGTAAAGAGATGCTTTTCTCCATAGACCATAGAAGGAACAGTAATCTTCTGCGACCGACATTTAAAGAAGCGTTCAACAATATTAAATTCTGTCTTAAAAACCAGTGAGTACCGTTGAGGATGATAAGCAACCGGAATAGGTGTAAACGCATTTCCTGTTCGATTCTTTATATACTCCTCTACAGGGTCTACCGTAAAAGTAGGTACACTTTGTTCCCAAATAAGGAGTCCTTCTTGCATACTTTGAGAAACAACACGTCCCATAAACTGATCATACGTTTTAGATTTCCTTTTCTGTACTACCTTATTAACTTTTGAGCTGACAAAGTCAACTATGGACTCTATTTCTAAAGAGTAAGGTTGAATACCTATTAAGTGAAGAAAGCTATACGCTGATTCTCCTCTCCCACACGAAAAGCATTTATAGACGACTTTGGAAACGTTAAGGAAAGCACTGGGTGTTCTATCAGCATGAAAAGGACAGCAAAATTTAACTTCGTCTTTCCATACTTTAATCTTCTTAATGCCTGCGGATTGAAGAGCTATTACCAGAGCAGTCGTGTCTAACATTTTATATATCTATATATTCCTGTGGGTCTACTTGGGGGTTCCAAGTAAAGTTCATAGACTTAAAATCCCAATGGGATACCCAACGAATGGGTTCTCCTTCTCTAATTTTCCGAGTCTCAAAACACATAAACGGTAATTCTTCCATGTCTTTATCCTTATACTGCCTGAACATACACGTCGCATCATTCTCATAGGCTTTCGCTATGGCTACACCGTCTTTTTTCTCCTGTAAAGAGATAATAATAGGTATCTTTAAAGATTCAGCCATTGCTCTTAAGTCTGCTGAAAAAGCATACTGGTCTTTCCAGTCATACGATTTAGCGAAGAGGTACGCAGAATCTACAAAGACAATATCTGGTTTTAATGTCCTGCAATACGCATAAATAGTTTCTACTCCTTTTCTTCCTGCACCTTCGGCTACCTCCAAAACCATCTCTGATTCTTCCATACGTTTAAGATATTCTAAGTAGGCTCTTTCCTCAGAGAGGTCTAGCTTACCTTTTCTCAAGGCTTCGTAATCAAATTGCCCTAAAATAGCATCTAGTCTTAAACTGATTGGTTTTACACCCATTTCGTGGGTAAAGAGTAATGGTTTATACCCAGCTTGGTAGGCTTTGGAGAGATTAAGAAGAAGTGTTAAGGTCTTTCCTAAACCTCTACGTCCTACAAAAAGGGCAAACTCTCCTGGTTGCCAACCCATTGTTTCTTCGGTTAATGGTTCCCATGGGGTTATAACCCCTGTGATTTTATTGGATTTTCTATGAAGATACTGGTCATACCTGTCTGTAGCCTTTTTAGCAATGTTAACTACCTTAGAGGTATTCAGTTCTGTATAGAGTTGCTTATGAGCAGAATTAAATAACTTCTCGGCTTCTTCTAAGGCTTTGGTCTTATCGGGTTGCTTATCATCCATTAATAGGTTAGAAACTTGTTCAGCAGTCATGACCATAACACTAAACTTCTGACGGTTTCTAATCTCTGAAATATAGAAAGCTACATTCTCTTCGGATAGGGTGAGGATATCACCAAAGCGTTTAATGAGAGATTCCCTTGAGGGTATTTTACCAAAGTCTGTGTAGAAAGATTTAATCCACTGATAAGCAGGTCTAAGTTCTTTTAATATCCAGTTATCCTGAATATTAGCGTCTATGGCTTTACGAAGAGCTTCATCCTCAGTAATCAGGGTTGTTATAAATTTTCTGTCAAGACTCACCTCTCTTTAACCCGTTTGCTACCCTTTTTCTTTGGAGGATTTTGTAGTACCTTATACTTAATTAAAGTTAAACCCTTGTTAAAATAATCCTCGGAATAGCCATACTGGTTCTCCCAAGCTCTAATGACTTTTTTAGTTTGTTTCAATTTAAGAATTTTTTTCAATGCCGCTGGCGGCATTTTAATACATAGCAGAGACGCTACACATTTTCTTAAAACTAGCTGCTGTGGCGATAGTAAACTTTCCTTTTTTACGCCTAAACTTTTTATATACGTGTATATGGTGGTTGTAGAAATACCTAACTTTTTTGATATGCTTTTTACACTTAGCCCCTTCCCATACAACCTAGAAATACTTAACGTAGTGCTGCGAAGTATTTGACTTCTACCTCTGTTCTCTTTAATTCGCTTATACTTTCTATGTTCTGTCATTCTTTTTGTCCCAAATACAAATACGAATAAAACTCTTTATGGATTCTTTTTATTTGCTCCACCACCTCATCATTACAAAAGCGGGTATAAATGGTTATTACATTGTCTTCAATCTTGTTAAATGGAACAAACTGAAACATTTGTTCCTTTTCTGGGTCTGAAAAACAGGCAGGAACAATTTGCACTAGCTCGTAACCTTTAATGCTTTTTAGAATTGCTAATGTGTCTTTCTGTACTTCTCTTTTGGTGTAGCTCATTCTTTCTTCAACCTTTCTCCAAGCTCAATCATCATTTCTGCAAAACCAGCTACATTATCTTTAAGTTGTTTGTCTTCTTTTATAAACTGCTTAAAAGGCATAATATAACGTACAATTCCACTTAGACCTATAAAACGCTTATCTGTCGTAAAAACCCTAAAATAAGGCAACTGGCTAAGCTGTGAGATGTGTCCTACCGCTACTGTGTTATATTCGTCATCAAATATCTTTTTCAGGTTTGGATGGTCTACGACTACTTTGACATTGTAGTCTTTGAAATACAATTCCATTTGGGCTATCGCCAATTCGTTACGTTGATAAAGAAACTTAAGTATAGAAGGCATACTTTTTTTAGCCCATCGAAATAATTTTGGATACTTAATAATCAGAAGTACATCATAATACCAGCCTATAGTAGCCGCGGGCTGATTAGAAATGTTCCCTTCAAACATATTCCACCGTACACTCTATAATTTTGTTCTTTCTCAACATCAATTCTGGAATAGGCTCTTTAATATTTTTCAGGCTTTTAGTTGTAAAAATGGTTACATTATTCTCTCTAAGCCTCTTAGCAAGAACCTGTTTTATTAATTCTTCTGGACTTTTCGCTTTGTTAGAAACAAAAGGTACGTCATCTAAAACTAAAATCTTAGGCTTCTCTACCTTCTTGGAATACTCTTCTTGGTACTGTTTCATCTTCCAACGAGCGTTGTCTAAAAGAAGAAGATCATCTAAAGACATAAAATAAGCAGGATAGTAATGCTTTAGAATTGCCTCTCGGCAAATTATAGAAGCCAAAGCTGATTTACCTGTATTCCCAGCACCTTGGAAAAGTAAACCCGTTCCTTCTTGAACATGGGTTTTAAGTCTTTCTAAGTAACTTGAAACTTCTGAAGCAACAAAAGCAGATTTACTGTGTTGAAGCTGTAAACCTCTATAGGATTTTCCTATTCCATATCGACCTAATATCTCATCACTCATCTATCCAATCATCCTCAAGCAGTCTAAATTTTTTACGCATAACACCACAATTAGGACACGCAGCAGGAAAAGGCAAATGAACCTTTAATGCGCCTCTGAGCAGCTCTTCTTCGCTAACACTTGTAACGAATACACCTCTACAATTCGCACAAACCACGTCTACGTTAACACCAGTAGGTGCTTTAGTGCTTACACCCTCAAGACTATCCCCTGTAGGAAACGGTAATATATTTGGCATAACTAAAGAATCCCTGTTTTAGGGTCGTAGTCATCAGAACTGGTTTTCTTAGCTACAAAAGAAGTAAGAAAGTTATCAAAGTTGGGATAGAATTTTACTTGTCCGTTTGTTTGTTCTTCTAAAAGGTCTAAAGCTAATTTAACTAGTTTTATTTTTGGTTTGAGCTGTTTATATCTTAACCAGTGCTTTTCCTTATGAGAATCTTTCTTAGGAAAATCTCCCCACACTAACTCAAAATCTTCTCGTAGTTCTTTGTCCTCTTCCTCTATATCCATTGGGTAATCTTTTTCTTCGGAAGAAGTTGTTTTTGTTATCTCTGTTACTCTCTGTTTAGATTGTGCGTCAGTTACCCTTTCTGATTGGGTATTTGGTTCACTAATGCATTGGGTAAATTTACCCAATCTATCTGGTATTTTAGAACCCATTGACTCTTCTAATTCTTCTTCCACTTCTTTAACAGCGAGTGCAAAAAATTTTAATCTGGCTTTCTCTTCTTTCTCTTCTAACCAAGAAACTTCTAATCTTTCTAGCTCTTCATAGTTAACACGAAACCAATTTGTGCGATTAAAATGATTCTTATCTAAATGGTCAACAATTAACAAATTTAATTTCTTTAGTCTAACAATAATATTTTTTATTGTTTTTTCACACAAGAAGGGAAGTTCTTCTATCCAGCCTTCTGAGGAGAGATACATCCAATAATCACCTTTTTTTAGATTTCTTCCTGCTTGTTTGTTAATTTCTACCCAGAAATGAACTTGTTGTAGGAAAATAGCATCCAATAAACCAAGGTATTTAGCTAAAGTGCGGGGAATTAATAAGGGGGCTTCATTGATTAAAGTCTTAGACATGAGGTACAATATCTCCAATTCAAAAAAGATTTATTTCCCCATTGTAACATATTGAAAAACAGTGGGGCTATTTTTTTATCTAACGCTCTGTGCTCACCAAATGACCTTTGTAGGTAGCCAATTTCTCATAATCAATCCGCATAGTTAAATGGTCATAATCATTCTTAAAAGTCAATAATCCTTTAGGGTGTAGACTTGCAATTACTCGGTCATACTCTGAAAAAGTTATAAAAGGTAGTTCGCTCAGCCACACTTTTTTAGGTCTGCGAATATAATTAACTGGGTTTTCTTCTGTCTCTGGGTCAACTTTCTCTATTGCTTCTAACCACTCATGAACTTGTTGTAAAAAGATAGCTTCTAACACACCAATTTCTTTGGCAAGTAAAGGAGGAACTAAAATAACAACTTCATTGTTTAAAGGCTTAAGAAGTGGGTAGGTTTTAGACATATCTACTTACCCCACTCTTTTACGTTAAAAAATCCATCTACGACCTTTTGTACATCTTCCCACTGAGTGAAGATAAGACTGTAACTGTATTTAGACTGACCCTTGTTGGGATGGACAATAACAAACTCAGGTTTCTCTGGTTCGTTTCCTGAGTAAAAACTATCCACCTCCACAATTAAAGCGTCTGAAATTTTATCCAAGATATAAATGTTTGTGCTCATACCGTTTATTGGGAATGTTCTTGCTTGCCCAATAACCTTTCCCGCTAAGACTATTTCGCCTATTTGAGAATTTTGCCACACTAGCTTTAATTTATCTGGTTTAAACTCGTCATGTCTGGCTATTTCAATTGCCGTAGCTATAATCGCGTTACGGTGAAGAAATCCTTCAACCCTTTCCTGAATTTTCTTTCTAAGCACGCTATAAAAGAGTTCATGCTTACTTTGCGGGATATCCTGTACTTCTAGCCACTCCCCTACTGCCTCTTGTACATAGGTGCTTAAAAAGTCTCTTAAATTGACGATCATGGTAAACCTCCCTATTGTGAATTGTAAAAATAAATCTTTTTAAGTGTTCCTTTTTTCACATCGACTATGAAATACTCAATTACCCTGTGGTCTTTATATTGCTCTTTAATCTGTTCTATCCTCTCTTCCTGCTCTGGTATAAGCGGAATTAACCAGGTTCCAGATTCCCTAATACTCCACAAAAGTTTAGGCGGTTCGGCCTCCTTAGCATACTCCTCTATTTCTTTCACATCGTGGTCATAGAAGTCAGAGGCGAAGTTTTCCAAAACACGTTTAACGTGCTTCTCCATCTTCCCTATTAATTCTTTAGTCACATCTACTTTACTTGCTTGTACAACTCCCATTAATTTCTCCTTTACCTAAATATGCTTTGTTCCTTGGCTAACAGGGGGGGGGGTGACAAATTCCTTTTTTTAACCATAGCCACAGCCACTGCCATAGCCATCGCCATCGCCACTGCCATAGCCATCGCCATAGCCACTGCCATAGCCACTGCCATCGCCACTGCCATCGCCACTGCCACAGCCACTGCCACAGCCACTGCCACAGCCACAGCCATCGCCACTGCCATAATAGCCACTGCCATCGCCACTGCCATCGCCACTGCCACTGCCACAGCCATCGCCTGTGTAAGTATGATTGAAAAAAGGATTCGTCAACTTTTCCACGTCTTTACTCCCTTAATATTTTTTTCTGCGGCAGCGGTGCAAGGTATAATTTCAATCCAGCCGTTAACTGTTTGAAAAGGAACAACCACCGAGAATCTGCACACGTTCGGCTCCTTTACTCCTTCTTGAGACAACTGACTTAGGCTGCAAGCCCCTCCCCAGTAGTGAAGTCGAATTACGTCTGTTAAATCTAGTTCGTGTCCTCGTTTTTCTTTTACATACCCTGCGAACACACCCGCTGAATAGGTGCGTATAATACAAAAATCAGATAGAGGCGGCTGTTTCTTTTCATACTCAATTCCGTCAATAATGACGCTATTTTCTTTTAAATCTATTTGCATAATCTTTTTCCTTTTAATAAGTTAATTGAACATCTTTCAAAACACCTTGTTCTAGTAAGCCCAAGGCTCGAAAAGCACGTTTAGAAATATCAATCCCTTTACAATTACAACGGTCTACTACCTGAACAAATACAATCCTCCCTTTATGATTCAACTGTACCCAGGTTCCAAAGGGAAGTGTTCTATGGGCAGCATAATAAGACTCCTGGTGAAAGATTTCTCCAGAAGCTGTTCGCTTTCCTTCAAATTTATCTGCGTAAAAAGAAACGGTTGTAAGTGTAATCAGCGCAAGTTGTGTAAACATAAGTAAGTCCTCTTTTAAAATTTAATTACTCTAGTTTACGTTGTTTGTGCGGTAATTGATGAATAGTTAGTTTATCTCTTTCTTGAAATTCCCATACAAAATCTTCAACACAAGGTAGGTCAATATGGAAAATTCGGTCTAAGTCATCCGAAGACAAGTTAATTAGGCTGATCAGAATATTCTTTTCGTCTTGGCCGCAAACTTCGTATACAGAGACTTGAGGTGTGTTTTCAATCTTATACTTCCGCTTCTTTAAAAGTAAGTATTCTTCGTGGAGCATCCTAATTAAGTCTTGTACTTTCATTACAAATATTTTTTATCTCCTGGTTTAAAGTCACCGGCTACACGAATTTTAGTAGAAACTGTCATGTAAACTTCTAAGTCTGTTCCACAAAGTTGTAGACAACCTTTATCGTCTTTCTCCAAAACAACATTCTCTAGCTCTGGGATAACTGCTTTGTGCGCTTTCACAAAGTTAAGTTGTGTGATTATCTCCTTTAATGGTTTTGCCAGTATAGAAACTGTAAACGGAATTGTTGTCATCATTTTTTATTCTCCCAATTAAAATAAATTTAGTTAAAACTGCCTGAAAGTCTAAATATTATACCATAAAAAGGTATAATTGTAAACAAAATAAACGAGTTAATTACCTGTCTTAATCTTCTGAGTTATTTGCCCAATTTGTTGTGTGCTCGTTAAATATCAACTGTTCTAGATAAAAACCAGGCGTGGAAAAATCATCTAGTTCATAAATTTCTTCAACAAACATAAATTTCATTTTCTCAAAGTCTACAATAAGGTAATACTTGTCTTCTACTAATCCGCACGTATCTATCTCTTTAAACCCCAAAGAAACCAACTCACCCACAACCTCTTTTTCAATATCTTCTTGGGCAGAGAGAAAGGCAAAACGTTCTCAGACTTTACACGCATAAAAGTAATGTCTTACTCGTTTAATGCGTTGTGACGCAGATATTAAACCGGACATTAAATTTTCTGGTTTTTCTATTCTTATCACTTTCTGTTTCTTCATACCAACCTCCTATAGTATTCCAAATCTTGGATCAATTTCTGGCTTATTTAGCTGTTGTGAGATATAGCTTCCCCACCTATGTAAAACAACAATAGACGGTCTAGGGAATACATCTAGATTAATATTTGGCATTTCCTCATAGTGTTTCATTAACCAGTCAATGGATTGTTTTAAGAGCGTTAAGTCTTCATCAAATAAACCTAAGATGTGCTCCAGAGTAAACTGTACATTTGCACTGGGAACATAGGTTTCTTGGTATTGTTCTTTATACCTCATTCTGAAATAACTCAATATTTGCTTCTTGGCTGATTTTTTAGAAAGGGTTTTCTTCTTTCTCTCTACTTTCTGTTGTGCTTGCTTAAGCAGTTCCATTTTATCCACTTAAGTATTTTCCTTCAACTCAACCTTTAGTAGCCTACATTTTATCGTAAAGTAATCTTCCCAAGGTAAGATGATCATTCTTTTAACCTGCTCTTCTAGAACTACAACAGGAACAAGTTCTTGGATAATGTACTCGGTAATTTGGTCAAAGTTTTCAACAACCGCGTTTAATTGATACTCCCTCATTTATTTAGCCCCTATTCTAACTAAGTGAGACTGAACCCACATTTCACAGAATATCTTAGCTTCTGTCTTTGTTATGATAAAGTCTGTTGGCAACCTCATAAGCGTGGGTTCGTCCATTCGCCACACCCGTAATGAAAACTTAGTTTTCTCTTTATCAATTAAAAAGCTTTCTACCATATTAATGTCTAAATTAACCATGTTCCCTTTTGTATCAACTAAAGTTAACATTTGAATATCTCCTCTATAGCTGTTTTTAATCCTTGGTGTTTTCCGTAGACTTGAAAATTGGCAATGAGTTTATCCTTCTCAACTGTTCGTACTTGTGAAAGCTCTTCGTTAACTTCAAAAGTTAGTTGTTTTACAAAGACTTCGATACGCCAACGAACCTTTGGCCCTTCAAATCCTCTTACAGGTCTAAATCTGTAAATTTTAGAGTCTGTTGCAATATAGGTACACCATTTTCCCCTGTACACCCCCTCAATTAGTTCGTCTGCGATAGCCTGAAGCTCAAAGTTCTGTAGCCACATTTTAAACTGGAGTTCTGTCTTAACCTCTTCGTTCTTCCACGGATTCTCTCTTAAATCTTTCGATTGTACAGACTCTGTAGTCATTGATATACTCAATCCCCCAATACTTCAGTACTTTAATATTTATAAATTCAAACTGTGGTGTGACATAGCCTCTTAATTTTACAACTCTGTTCTTCCAGAAGGAGGCATTTGTTTTAATTAAGAGTTTGTGTTTATCAATACCAGAAAAATTATCCAGCTTCAACTCCATATACGCGATAACTGTGTCCATATTCTCCACGTAAAATCCAAAAGTAATGGACTGGGCCAACGGCTTATCTCCAAACTTGACCTCACAGACTACAGCATGGAAGTGGCAATAGGATTTAAAGATAGGTAAGATATGTTGGTCTGCTAGCGTCCTTCTGGTGTCGACAAACACAAACTTAAATGCCTTACCTAGGTGTCTACTGAAGTAATCCTTCTTATCCTTTTCATATAAAACTTTTCCCAACCAGACTGACTTTGTATCGAGAAGGCTGTAGAAATGCTCTAGGATAGCTCTCCTAGCTTTAAACTTCAATTGAGAGTAATCTTCTACTCCGTAGAGGTGAATGTCACTTAAAACTAGCTTAGGTGAATCCTGACCTCTACGAGAAAAGACTCCTTCCTCTCTCTGAACGATTGTTTTTAGGAATGCCTTTGGATTGTAATTAGGATGATACAACCAGCCTTCTACAATAAAGTTTAAATCGTTGTCCAGTTTACTTAGTGCCTCTTTCAACTCTGGAAAGCAATCGATAATGTCTACACTCCCAGAAACAGGCTCCATTGTAATAGCTGTGTCACAGTATTGCACTTCATGTTTACCGGCCTGATAAAATTTTACTTTCTTTCTACGGCTAATATAGACTCTTAGGTTTTCACATTTTGGGAGTAGTACCATTTTGGTATCATTTAATAACTCTTCTACCTGGTTATGTTGGATAATGCCTTCTGAGACTTTACGTTTAACACTATAGTCTACTCCTTGTATTTCCTCTACCAACTGGCAAATATCTGTTTCTGTGGCCTCTCCTACAGCTCCAGAGGGGTAGTAGATGGTGTAGGGGAATTGTGTTTGAATCATCTCTACGCTTAAAGCAGGTTTCCAAGAAATTACAAAGTCTCTGACCTTTACACTCTGGGTATTCTTTCTAACCCCATACCCATTAACCGATAGAATCTCGATTAAGGTTTCTACAGGTTCATAAATTATGTGGGGATGAAAGCTATATAGTTTTAGTTGTCTTCTCATAGTTTATAAAAAAAATAGAGGGGGAGTAACCCCCATCTGTGCTTGTTTAATGGGAGAAAGCAAAGTCTGCTCATGGAGTGAGTTAATATTCTATTAAGCCCATTTCTTTAAGAAAGTAGGAAGGCGCGAATACTTTCTCCTCTTTACAACGAAACCGGCTGATATAAAGTTTATGCGTTGCTCTGGTTACTCCAACGTAACACAATCTTCTCTCTTCTTCAAGAGAACCAGAAGGTTCCCCTTTTTGCAGTCTTCCTGCGTTCTTGTGAGGTAAGATTCCCTGATTTAACCCAGGTAAAAACACGGTATGGGCTTCTAATCCTTTGGACTTATGCAAAGTCATCAGTCGTACTCCCTCATCCTTAGATTGAGAACCATCCCATATTTGCTCAACATAGCTGAACAATTCTTCTGGGTCTGGGTAGAGAGAGACAAAGTATTTTAGCTCGTTAATCATCTCTATTCGGTCACAGCTTTCGTCATCCTGTAGACCCAACTCGTTACGAACATAACGCAGGTATCCCTTATCTAAGAATACTTCTATCTGTTTGGCTAATGTTTCTTCTTTGCGAAGCATACCTAAGAAAGCGGAGAAATCTCTGACCCCTTTACGTTGGAAATCAGTTAGTCTCATTCCACTTAACGCCTCTGCGTAAGACACACCTTCTTTTTTAGCGTAAGCCTTCATTTCAGCTATAAATTCTTTTCCCAGTCTTCTTGTAGGATAAGGGAAATCATTTGAAGAAATATTAACTACTCTGGCTATATGATCTTCGTACTTTCTAGAGTCGTAGGCTATCATCAACATAGAAAGAACGTCTTTTACCTCTTTTCTCTGATAAAAGGATATTCCCCCAACGATCACATAAGGTATTCTAGAACGGATAAGGGCATCTTCTATTGCCCTGGATTGGGCATGGGTTCTGTAAAGACACAACATGTCTTCATACGGAGTATCCTCGCTACTCATCATAATTTGTTCTACAATCCCCAAACCCTCTTCCTCTGAGTCAATGTACTGCTGATAGTTTATGGACGCACCCTGTCCATTTCTGGTAGCTTGCACTTGCTTTTGAAAGGGGTTATCCATGTATCGGACTAACTTGTTGCCCAACTCCAAAATAGGTTCTCCAGAACGGTAGTTCTTCTCCAACAAGTAAACCTGTGTCTTAGGAGAAAGATTAGGAAAATTTAAAAACTGTTCTACTCGACTCCCGTTAAAAGAATAGATAGCCTGGAAGTCATCTCCTACAATCATAATGTTATTCTCTTCTCCTGCTAAAGCCTGTGGGAGTTGAAACTGCATTAACGAGTTATCTTGTGCTTCATCCACCATCATATAGTCAAAGAAGGTTTGCCACTTTTTACGAATCCCCTCAATCCCCAATAGTTTAACGGCTATGAAAATCATGTCATCAAAATCAATGGAATTTTGTTCACGCTTAAATGCTTCGTAGGCTTCGTAAATGTGTAGCCACATCGGGGCATTTTCCCAATAGTGCTCCGCCAAGTATCTTCCTACTTCTTCTACAGTTATCAGATTCCGTTTAAACATTCCAATCACACCCAAGGCAGAACCAAAGTCTACCTTGTAGTCGTTATCTTTGATAAACTTTCGCATAAAGAAACCTTGGGAATTTTCAGTAAATACTTTTACTCCCTTCTTGTAATGCAAAGATAGTGGAAGTAGTCTTAAGTGTTCGACCTCTGTACGAACAATCCAAAAGCCCAGAGAGTGGAAACTTCTTATTTCCACACCCGTTAAGTTCAGCTTGTCACACTTCTTCTTGAGGTCTTCTACACTGGCTTTGGAGAAGGTAATGGTGAGAATACGCCCAGGCTTTACTCCACTCTCTATAAGCTCTTTTATTCTTCCTACAATCAATGTACTCTTACCAGACCCTGCTGCAGCTAAAACAATGGCAGGCCCTTCTCGGTGTTGTATCGCTGCTAACTGTTGTTCATTAAACACTTTCTATTTCCTCCCACCATCTCCGGTGTCTATCCCCAAGATGGTTGATATCTCGTTTAACTGTATTAAACATATTGTCTATTTGCTGTAGATTATGACCTACTTTCTGACCGATTAAACTAAACGGATTTGTCTTGTTTAGTTGGAGAACGTCCTCTAGGTCATCCTTAAGGAGAACAAATTCCGATATTAGCTTACTAAGCTCATCTGATAGTTTGACAAGATGTGAACTTATCTCCGTTCTCGTCATAGCGATATATAAGTCGTTATCTTGGATTTCCACATTCAGCTCTTCCCATATTAGAAAAGTTCGTAAATACTTTAATTGTTCCGTCTAGAAAACGAATCATCTTAACAAGTTTATCCAACTCTTCTAAGTCATCGTGGTTACACCCCAGGCTATTTTGTTTTTTAGCAAGCCATTCTCTACACTCCTGAAGATATGTTACATCTCCAGTCTTTGCCAAGTTATCTAACGCTGCGTCAAATTCATTCATTTGAGCTGACCACTTGTCTTTTTTTTCTTTCTCTCAGACCTACTTAGTTTATCTTTCTTTTTACGCTTTCTTTTTTGTGGTAACAATTCGGACATAAAAGGAACTCCGTCTGGATAAAAAGTGTGTGAAGCTGGTTTGTTTTCTGTCACAGCCCTATGCGTATCGCTGCTTGAAATGTGTTGTAACATTTGCCCTAGAGCAAAAATAGCTTTTAAGTTATTTTTCATATTATCTTTTCTCCCATTAAAGTAAAAAAATTAGGTGTGGGAAAACTCCCTACACCTAACTAACGTAAAATAAAAATTGCCTAAAAATCTAAAGGAAAATATCCTAAAGATAGTCTATATTATACCATATAAACCTATAATTGTAAACAAAATAAATGAATAGATTAGCTGAGTTAACCACTTAGGTTATTTCTTCAACTTAAACAGCTTTAAACCATTCGGTATCTAATGAAGTCTTGAATTGCAATTTACCTGAGATTAAATTGGGACTAAACTTACCCAATACCTTTTTATTTAACTTTTCTGAAAATTCCATTTGATCCAAAGCCAGTAAAAAGTCGTGCGTACATAGCCTATAGATTGTTTCATCTAAATCAACGTCTTCTTGCTCTGCAAATTGTCTTATTGTTAAACTTTGAAATTCTTCTTCCATAATCTTTTTCTACCAATCTACTTGTATATCTTCTGCTGGAACATCTTTTGTACCTATGAAATGATGAATACGATTTACCCAATGATAGCCACTAACAACTAAAGTATTGTCTACATAACCATTCTCGTCTGATTCTTCATTATCAGTTTCTAGCATTGTCCAAACTTTGTTCCTATTCTCCAATACAACCTGCAGGTCATCCCCGTACGTTTCGTAAGGTTTTGGATTACCCCACTCGTCTAGATGAATCCCATAAGATTCTTCCCACTCTTCTGAAGAAATTGTTTTCATTTGACCTCCTGAAAGTAGACCTTAAACTCCTCTGGAGTAAACCAGTGGCTTTTATTACTTAGTTTAATTACGTACATATCCCCGTCTGGGGTTAGTGTTCGAGTAGCTTCATAATGGGCAGACAACCCAAAAGTAGGCAGAATTGAGTTAACTGTATAAAAATCCTGAACACATAAAAAGACCTTTGTAAGAAATAAATGTGCGTGCATAACTTTCTCCTCTAACTAAAATAGTGTGGGAAATTTCCCACACTATTTAAAATGGTTAATACTTTGTTGGTAACAGCTAATATTATACCATAAAAAGACTAAATTGTAAACAAAATAAATGGGTTAATAGGTGTCAAGAAAATAGTTGAGTTAATTTAAGGGAAATAAACTGCAGCTTGTTTGCCTGCGGCGATAGGAACAATTAAACAGGGTTGTCCATCCACTTGAATTTGACTGAGGTTAACCAACTCTGTGTTTTGTCCAAAGAGGAAAAAAGTATCATCCTGAGTTAATCCTCTCGCGCCTGCATTGGATAAAGCCGCATCTCTACTTATTACACCTACAAAAGCGGCGTGCTGACCCACACCATCTACATTACCTACCCCAGAAATACTAGAGACATTGTTAAGTAAAGTCATATTTCCTGCTGTGGTTGGGTATTGTACGCCTGCGGGATCTCCCCATATCTCGTTAGAACGGAAGTTGCTATTGATTATAACTAGCCCTAAATCACTGGCATAGAACTTTTCATAAACATTCTGTAAGACAAATGTGTAAGGGCCTATAACTTGATTGAGGTTAAAAAGTGTAAACCAGAACAGTATCTTATTGTCAGCGTTCAGACCCACGAATCCGTAAAGATTTAAACCCGTTCCTGCTAGCAGAATTTGGTAGTTTTGGGCAACCGCTGTAGACCCGTCAAAACCGATAGAGAGGTTAATTCCACCAGCCGGCCCAGCCTGACTTCTTATCCTCAACTTAAACGGCTGCAAATCAGATATAGGTTCGTGTAGTGTTTCTCCAAACCCATTAACTAAAGTATTAGACGTTGTAATAAAATGAATGCCTGTTAGCACTTGAAGTAGCTTAAAATGCAAATCTTTAGCGAAAAATCCTATGTGTCTAAATGTTGCCATTATATACTGGGTCCAATCATGTAAGATACGTTGTATACAGGGCTACCTGTAATAGGTAGTCTAGCCCCAAACGCGCTGTTATAAAAGTCTGCAAATGCAGGACTCGTAGATAAAGCTAAAGAAAAGTCAGAGACAATACCGTTAGTATGACCAAACACAAGAAGATAGTTTATAACTCCTGACAAAGTATGATCGCTCAAAGTAATAACTCCGGGCCGTGCGATACCTGCGTCTGGTTCTTGTATAACCATGTAGTTCTCTACAATCTTACAAGCCTTTGGACTATTTAGACTAGGGGTTGCAGCTATCCTTGGATAAGCCCTAAACACAGTGTTCGGTGGTCTTTCTAGCGTATTCTTTTTTGAGATATCCGGTGCAGAGAAAATAGAGTCAATATCAGTATTTCCCACAAGAAAAAGGTTTCCGCCTGGAAAAGGAGGTTTGCTTGAAAAAATTACATTTTGATGCGTTTGCGGTCCGTTTGTTGTATCAATGCTCAATAAATTATTACCCGTTCGTGGGTTTAAACAAGCTACGTTTAACACGTTGTATACGGGGTTATACGAGCTAATACCATGGAACATTATACCATCCATAAAAATGGGTTGGTTAAGACTGTCAAAAATACAGTAGGCGATTGCATACGAATCAGAAGAACGGAAAGAAAACCACTTGGCGGTATGCGTAGGCTGGAAGAATCTGTTTATAAAAACCACTCCAGGATCATCAGGGTCTACGGAAACACCAGGTGCGCTGTTTTGAGTTCTAACACAATTTAAAGCGAGGTTTCCTGCTAAAAAAGGCGCAGATACTAATCCGTTGTTAGCGTCTACGACAGAAAAAGAATCCCCCAGTCTCCAAAAAAGCAGAGGTCTAAACCAGGTAGAACCAACCACCGAAGTATCTACAGAAGCGAAACTACCGGTGTTGAAGCTAAGCGCTATGCTCAGATACTTTAAAACACCATTAATCGTCTTTTGATAGATTCTGGTGTTTGATAAGCTACCCGCTCCGTGTGTGTATGTCCAACCAGTAGAAACAAGACTGGTTACAAAAATCGTGTAAGCATTTTGCCCAGTAAATAAATAAGGGGTAGCTCCCGGTGCGTAGTTTACAGTAAAGGACGCAGGAATTAACACTTACGCCCACCGCACTAAAAGAAAAGGTTCTACAATACCATCGAAGGGACTTGCAGAGGTAGAGGGTAAAAATTCTAAATACTCATTACCCAAAATTGTTTTTAAATCCCCAAACATATTAATATTGACTGGCAGAGAGAAACAGTCTGGTATTTTTCCTGCTGAGAAAATAGTACTCAAGTGAGGTACACCAGAAAAACCTCCCGTATTCATAAATACTCTTAAATCAAAAGCGTGCTCCTGTTGTGTCACGGTATTGACTCCTTCTACACACAAGGCATAAGAAGCGGTTCCTCCTAAATAGTAGAACTCTTCTAAACCAAAGCGAAAAGGAAATGGGGTAAAGTTGGCGTTGTTGAGAAAACAGCAACCTCCTCCTTTATCGCTTCCTTTACCCATTATAATAGAAAACTGGACAGGAACGGTTCCTCCCGTATCTGAAAATAGGAGCCATTGTCGTTTATTAGTTATCGCCGTTTGTGTACCTATAAAGACTGTTGAAGATGTTGTGCGAAGCCATACTTTTGACGCGTCAATTGTTCCTCCAGGATTAGTCTCTATCGCAGGGAACCACCCCTCATCTGCCAGAGGCATAATATCACTGGGTATTACTGGGTCAAAGAAAAACCTGTCGGGGGTATCATTCTTTCCGTTGAGTGTTGTACCTAGTACCCAGTCTTTAGCCATTCTCATAAAGATAGGTTTCAGCGAGTTTATACTGGCATCTGAATTAGTTGTGTTGGGATACAGTAAGACTAAGTGCTGTGGAATAGACGCTGTGGATTTAAAAACAACATATTCATATTGATTAAACGAGTAATCAGGTAAACCATTTACACGGGTATGGTCTTGTAGATTTTGTATAAATACCCTACCTTCGGTAGGAATACTAGGCGTTCCATCCCAAGTTGAGTTGGCATAAAATTGATTGGTTATCGTGTGACTGAAGTTATTAAACGAAGATGAAGCCGTTGTTTGTAAATAGGTCTGATAAACCTTATTGGGAAAGTATCCTACACCTATATCATCGGCTACCCTGGTGTAAGAACCAGGCGTTTTAGGATTAGGGGTTGTGAACTTAATTACCATCCTCTCCCCAGTCAAAAGTACTACGTTAACTAAAACTTCATAAGCACCTCCGTTAAAAAATATCCCAGAAATACCCAACAGTTTATTAATATCTCCACCGGCTTGTGCTACTGTCAAGACAGGTGCGCTGGGCGAATTTAAATCGGTTAAGTCCATAAAAATAGCAAGTGCTCCCTGTCCGGCTCCATCTCCTGTGGCTGTTCTGAAGAACACAGCGCCGTAGCCACTATTTACGTAAAACACGGTAAATTCATTGACTACAAACTTATAAGTGCATAAAGTAGAATCCATAGGGACAGGCTCTGCTAATGGATCTGTGTTAAAGAAAGCAAAAGTGGATAAATAGTTAGAACCCACTTCGGTCATTACACCATTTTTAATGACGTACCCTGTGTACATTTCATAGAAACCATCAAGGTATTTAGAGGGAATTAAACTCATCCCTGAATAGCTATTTCCCAACAGAGGGTCTAAAGTAACGACTTCATTCCTATAAAAGCAACCTTCATCCGATTCAGAAACATAAATATTATTCCCTCTTTTATAAAGTAATTTATAAATGCCTGGAAAGATATTAGTCTTATGGAAACCACAAACAATTGGAACAGGATTTGTCGTTGTAAAGATATTGGTGTAGCTGATTTGTTTGGTTCTTCTGGCTATTGGTCTAAAGCCTACAGGTTCTTTACCAACCTGCGGTGCATTGGGGCTACTCTCATTTATTGTTAATCGATTAGGATTCCGGCAGTCTCTCCAAATAGCCCAACCGGTAGCCAAACCACTACGGGTAGCGTCTATAGAGTTGCAAATATGATCCCACAGCCTCGAAGAAACTAGCCCAGATTTAACTTGATGTGCTACCACTTAATCCCACCGAACTAACAAATGACTGGGCAAGCAAGCTGCAAAATTAGAACCGGGATTTGTCGAAGGGGTAAATAGTTTATAACTCACACCAGCTACGGAAACAATAGATAAGTTAGGACTTGTTGTACCTAGAAGAAAAACATCTTTCATTCTTCCTGCAACATAGATTAGGTTTTTATTGGGAGCTGTAACAAACGTCCCTTCGTTGTCAGCCACATAAGGAACGAACACATATTCGATTCCATCTACTAAGTTGTTATCTGATAAGACACCCTGATAACTCTCAATTGTTCCTAACGGATAAAAACTATAACCCGTTCCTCTTAACCCAGAAGTTTCTACACCCCCACTGCGCCCTAAATAAATGCACTGAGCGCCTTGGTCACTTCCCATAGCTAAAGTAACAATATTATCCTGGTTATACTCTGCGTTGCCTGTATTCATTCCAATCTCAGTATCGAGAATGTTGTAATGCAGTATTTGTTTCTTTAAACTCAAAGAACTTTCCACATACGCGTGAATAACTCGCTGCTCAACTCTTAGGTGAAGTTGATGGGAATCGCCTACTGTAGGCTGGCTTTCTATAGAAGGCCCATAGGCATCATTAGGTAGTGCGTGTGGTTCAAAGTAAAAACGTTTAATATTGTCTGGCACGCCAACTGCCCAACGTCTAACAGGACGCATAAAGATAGGTCGTTTACTAGCTGTGTAGGCATCTGTGTTAGCCGGTACAGTTACTGGGTAGAGGAGAACCAGGCTATATTCTCCACCGATAGGAGAAACGTAATCTGACTTTAATACCACCAGTTCATAGTTATTACCTGCTAAATCGGGAAGGCCGTCTAAGTCGCCTGGGAGATTTAAGTCCTTTATGATGAGTCTAAATTTTCCTAAAGCGAAACGCTTATTTGTACAAAATAATTTCTCTACAGTGTTATTACTAATTTTTAATGCGGCTGAAGGTGCGTTAAGATTGTCAGATGCTGTAGCCGTTCCATCTAAAAATCCTGTAAATACCCTCCCACCTGGCACAAGAGTCATTGATTCGGTTAATTCCAAATTGGGTGTAGTCAGAGTATGACAGCCAGATTCAGTTGCAGAAGAACCCTTTGTTGAGGCGACAATAAATTTAACATTCCCTGCGTCTATCCAAATAGCATCTATTCTACTAGTTACTGGAAACCCTATACCGGGTATACTTCCTAAATTTTGAAAATGGGTTAAAGGCCCTACGGTTACTCCCCCTAAAATAGTATCTCCTGTAATAGTCATTCTTTTTATGCTACCTCCGTGTATCGTGTAAACATACGCAACAGAAGAAGGGTTAACAAAGTAATAACCACCGAAGTCCTGATTAAAAAAACCTCCGCCCGCGTCTACAATAAGAGGCGTATTAAAAAAACTAACCGAAGTTAAATTAGGCGTCTCTCCAAAGAATATTCTTTTTTGAACACCTGTAGGAGAATCAGCCCAGCCTATAATAATACCCCAACCTCCGGGTGTTGGGTCTACCCTTTTAAAAAACTTCATCGATACAGGTACACCCGCTATTGGAGGACTCACAAAGTTAATCGGTGTAGCTGTTTGCCAAGGAGAAAACGTATGCCCACCATCTGTGGATGTTATTCGCAAGATATCTGTAACAACCGTGGTTCCGTTAACTCTCCGCATAAATGCGTGAATAACACCACCACCGTCTTTCACAGCATCCAAAATTTCAAACTGGTTAAATGCGGGGTATATCGCTTCAAAATTAGTTAACTGCTCTACTCCACTATTTCTAGCTAGTGTTATAGGACCTGTGGGGTTGGGCGTACCCGCAACAATAGGAACTCTGGCTGGATCTCTGGCATCTTTGGTAATATGCCAACCCGTGGCATTACCACTACGAATTGCGTCTATGCTATTAACTATGCCATCGAAAAGGGATACAGGGGTTGCTAAGGCAATTGGTCCATAAACAGTCATCTTAAGTCTCCTTTATAACAACGGTTGTTGGGGAGCCTAGATTTTTAAATCCCCTGTAGTTATCTAAATTGGGCATTGTAAAGTTGTCTAATAAATTGACCGCAGGGTCAGTTATGAAATGGACACCGTTTAGAAATCCAATCATCGTATTCTGGGCTGTCTTATAAACGGCTGCGTGTTGCACCCAGTAATGAAGAAAAGGTACTGTTCCTTGAACACTCAATTGGTCTGCTTCTACAGGAACAAAAATATCATAATCGTCTGCTGTATAGAAAGTAGGCGCGTCTAAAGCCCATACCTTATTTGAATTATCTGTCTTTCCCATACAATGGGCAAAGTTCCTAGCAGATTGTCCTGTAGGAATCATAGTCAACATTGAACAAGCGAAAACACCCTCACTTCCGGAGAACGACTCAATAAATAAAGCAAAGCGATTAGCACTAAACACGATGTAGGCATGGTAAGGGGCTCCAACGGGAGTAATCTTTCCAAGACCCTGTGCATCTATTGTTGGTGTAAACCCTGTGACCACACCCGCTCCTGTAGCTGTCTTACACAGTCTAAGTAAAATATCTGGTCCCGTAAGAGTGATTTCTAAGCAGATGTAAAAATATTCTTCCGTTCCTGCTCCTGCGCTATTAACTGCTGACTTAGTTTTCATAATCAATACACGGTTTGCAGAGATTGAAGAAGCAGTCCCATCATAAACAAATGTCCACGGAGTAGGACCCGCTTGCATTTCTACTTTTATCTGATCGAGTATAACGCCTAGGTTATTGTTGTTTAAAAATCCTGCAAAGCTCATGTTTTAAATATCCCCACAGTCTGCGAACTTGGATTCCGGTATGCTCTATACTCAGCCCCATTTTGATCTGGACAAATGTCATAGTTGAAGAAAACAGGTGAGTTACTTGTGACTACACCGTCTAAAAGACCGTAAATGGATTGTTGGAAGTTTCCTGCTAACGTCTTGCCTACGAACACAGTCGAACACCAATACCTGTTATTTTGAATATTTGGCATAATTGCTCTATCTGGACCAACTGCTTTTACATTAGCTGTGCTATTAAACTGATTGGGATTCGAGTTATCCCCGTAGTAGAGAAGAAAGGCTGTGCCTGGAATATTCCCTGGGTCTCCAATAAGGTGACAGTTATTCTGTAGATTAAATAAGTTTGTTGGATTCGTAATACCAGGCAGGTCAAGTAGTTGGTAATTAACAGCGCAGAGAAACGCTGATTTAACAACACCCTGAGAATCTTGCAGACTGAGTACTACTTTTGAGTTGGTAACTAGTATGGTAGCGATAACAGGAAAAGATAAAGAGCCTATTACAATTCTATTGGGTGCAGGCGTCTCTGTGTCATTCGCACCTGCTGACATCCCTTTGGCTGCAGAAAGTGTAAGGTTTGTGGGATTGTCATAAATAATTAAGTCCATGTACTCTTCGTCAGTAAGACCTGCGGTATTGAAAGGCGTTTTAATTCGATAACGCCTCGCCCCACCTAAATCGGCTAATTGGCTCCAGTTTCCCAGTAATAGTTTCGTCTGGAAGAACGCCAAAGCATCTGTATAATTTTGTATGTTTGCACTCAAGGAAAAAGTCATAATTGAATTATAACATTAACTGAGAAAAGACCTTTTACCTCTTCTTATGTCTATTAAACCAAGGAATGGAATTAGCCTGTAAATAACCCCACTCTACAATGTCACTTAAGTAAGGGATTAGGTTATCTACCACAAGCGTAACAATCGGTGGAAATTTTATAATTTTTTGGTCTACCGTGTGGTATAACGCTAAACCTGTTTTCTCATACTGATTAAGAGTTTCCTTTAGACCTGCGATAACCAACTTTTTTTTAAGTTCACCAGAAAGTTGTTCAGATTCAGGCTTGGCTTTTTCTTCTAACTCTAACTTAACTACTTCTGCTGTGGCTATAGAAGTCAGGTGATTTATAGCCTCTTGATTTAATGTGTCCATATAGATACCTCTTAAAATTATAGATACAAATTAGTTACTCTGAGTAAACACCACTAACGCCATAGGGTTTGTCCAGAATTTTATAAAAACTATCAGGACGAGACTTAACATAGTTCAGCAAGTCAGTTGGGGAGTAAACGTCAGTAGAAAAACCTTCTAACATCTCCTCATCCATAAGGTCTAGCAGTTCAAGGTAATCAAAGACGACCTCTACACAGATCTTCCCAACATCTATGGGATTCCGAAAGTTCTTACAACCTATAGCCTGAGCAAGCCTAGCTGTGGCATTACCTAAAACCTCAAACCACCCATAGCCTTCTGGCTTTTGCTGGTAAACGAAGTACAATGCACTTAGTGACTCAAGAACTTTACTGTGAGGGGAATAAGGTGCGTAAACCTCTAACCTATGATCCACAGAACTATAACGGTCAAAAGTGTCAAACACAACCCCACGTTCATTAGCCTCGAAAATACTCTTTCCCTTCTCGATTCCTGTAAAAATAAAAGTATGACTAAACTCTCCTTGAGTAACAGCATTAATAGCATGACCCACAAGAGAAGCTCTATTACTCTCGAATACGATACAACCCTTAACAGAAAAAGCATTGAAGTTTACCGTGGCTACCATGTGTTACATATCCTTTAGATAACCGTAGAAAGTAGTTGTAGCAAAAGTACCCTGCAACGCACCAGAAGAGTCAGTACCAAGTGCATCCACAGAGTCTATAACATGTAATCTTAAGCCCATTAAAGCAGAAGACTTAAGGTTAACAGACTGCCCGTAGTTAAACGGAAACACTAAAGAGGTGTGTCCTTTTCCTCCCCAATCTGGGATACTCCCAACACCCCGATTACCCACGCTCTCATAAGCATAGGGGTCTGTAAAAGATTGCCTAAACGCAAGACCTTGCGATCCACCATTAGCCATGAAGCAAGTCTCATCCCAGAAACGCGTATCAAAGTCTAAATCAGTAAAAGGTGTCTGGGAAAATGCTCCGATTAAGACCTCAAAACGTAAAAATTGTTTTAATTGTTCAAAACCTATGTCAGGACTAAATTGGCACTCCACATAGCTAACCTCATAAATCTTTGTAGCAGGCGGAACAAGAAGAAATTGGAAGTGACTTGTGGAAAGAACCTTAAACCCTGTGAATTTTATAGTCTGCCCAGACTTGGACGTTCTAAAAGTGACTTCCCTAGTAAGAAAGTTAACATTCGCTATATCTGTCCAAGCGACGGGTGTGTCGTTTGCTGTGAACTCAGGTCGAAAATCTAGTAAACTCTTGAACGTACCATCTAGCCATAGTAACCTATAATCCCTACCCGCTAGCTTAAATGGGTTAATCCATACATGTGTGGTATTAGCGTTATCCCTAAAGACAGTGGACGAAATCTCAGAAAGTGTTACATCCTCAGAAAGAGTCGCTTGCTGATACCAAGTAGTTTGATCACAAATGTTAGGAGTCAGGAAGTCTAGCCCATTACTGCCACTCATACCAGCCTTAGATGGTTCGGAGACAACTAATGCCCCTTCAGAATCATAGTTACTTGTCTGGAAACCTTGGACTTCCATTTTAAACTGCCTTCTTTCTAATTAGATGTTTAGTGGAACTATCAACTTGGTTGGTGTAAAGAGTGTAAGTAACCTCGGATTTTACCGAGCCGTCCTTAAAAAATGACCTATGGACTTCTGAAGTTACCTTACTCTCAGACCAAATATTCGTGATACTACTCGCCTTATTAGCATATGTTCCATTTCCGTTATCTAGCCCGTACCATGTCTTAGTCTGAATCTTGCCCTTAAAAGAAACCTCTACCTCAAACAAAGGAACATGCTCTTCGACGGAACTATCGTAGGCGTTCTTTTCCTCTTGTGTCATCTCAGAGACTGAATCTCCAGAGATCTTCAAGTACTCCTGACGAACACCATCAACTGAAGACATATCTGGATTTATAACCCAATCCTCAACTGCGTACTCAGGTGTATTCACACTACTCAAGAATTGCTTAGTTGTCCTATTTAAAACATCTGCCATTACCTTCTCCTCCCATTAGAAATAAGCTCCCCGTAATTAGGATTACCCACTACATTCATAGTTACAGAACCCGCATGGTCAACTTGGTTGGTCATAACAGCCCCAAACGCCCCACCACGCATAAGCCATTGATGAATAAGACTAGTTCTTACGGAGTCGCCACCTTTGGCGGCGTGTATGGACTGAATAATAGATGCGGACACAGCACTGTTATAAACTCGGTAATCGTCAATAGCCCCATAAAAGTAGTTTGTTCCACCAAGGTCGTGTTGAGAAGTACCAATACAGAATATACCCGTTACTGGGGATCCGTGTGTGTTAGTCGCAGAGTATACTTGAACCCCATTCCTGTAAACACTCTTGTTTGTTCCATTCCAAGTAAACGCCCAGTGTTCCCAAGTATTAATGGTTGCCGTTTGTCCTGTCGGGTTAGTGGCGTTGTTAGAAAAAAATTCATGGAGCATACTTGCACCATTCAGCCTACACTCAAAAGTAGTTTCACCACCGGAAATTCGCCTATTACCGGTGACACTCCTAGCGTAAAGCCAGAACATAACCGTCCCAGAGCTAGGTGGAGCAATATTAGAAGCAGAGTCAAATCGCTCATTATCCGAATCGTTAAATTCAGCACTCATATCTTTAGACAAACGCTATTGTAAGTGAAAGTAACATAAAGTCCCCAGTCAAGGTGTCAGAAGCACCTGCATCTCGTATGAGTTGACACTGGCTGAGCGCCCCTGCTGTCAAACCAGCCGCTGCCAAGGTTAGCGTAGTAGAATCTGTTTGGAAAAGAGTATTGTTAGGGATGTTAATGTCCCCTAAGGCAACACTCGCCCACGCACCCACAGCCCCATTATCGGGGATACCCCTTTTAGCGAATAAAGGTTTTACCACAGAAGTCGATGCAGTCGCAGCCCTACCCCTTGTTTTGAAAATAATGCTTGTTGCGTTACTAGGAACATCTAACCAAAAGCCAACGCCCTCGTCAGTCGTATCGTCAAAAGCCCTGACTAAGAGAGCAGCGTTTGTTGCGTCGTTCTGAAGTGTAGCACCTGCGTTCACAAGCCAGTCTGATCCTGAAACAGTGATAAATTGATCCGCTGCTATGACTTCTAGGTAGATAGGTACATGCTGTGTAACATTACTGAAAGCAATACGTGCATCCGCAAAAGTACCCGACGTTATATCCGTCGTTGCGTGTGTGTGTGTGGCGTTCGCCTTAGCTATGAAACCAAATGTAGTAGCACCTGTCAGAGTCAAAGAATCCCCCACACTACCTGCCGAACTAGGGAGGGTAAGGTCAAAATTAGAAGCTATTGTCGAAGGAGCTTTTAAGCCCACATAGTTGGTATTTCCGTCATCCCAAAATCTGGCAGAGGTACTGGTGGGGGCAGGGTCTGTAGAATTCTGATAAAAATCCATTCCTGTAGACCCTAAAGCCATTCGGGTATACCTTGTCGTATTGGGAGAAGAATAAATTCCAGTTATAATATCTATCTTATGCCCAGAAGGATTTCTTTGAAGCATAATATCAGTAGACTTGTCGTAGGTAGCCGGAGTGTTTAATCCCCCTGAACCAAACTCTAGAGCCATCTCACCAGAATGACCGTAGGAGTTTAACCTAAAGACAGGCTCATCATCCCCGTCTGTAATAAAACTCTCAAAACAAGAACGTCTAACACCACGGGTGATCGAAGCAAATGTGCCTGTACTTTCCACAGAGAAAACTTTCTTTTGACCACCGGAGTTATCGTCCTCGAAAAACGTACTCATTTGTGCTTCAGCTACAGGAGAGGGTTGAATCCTACCCATTTGAAAGTAAGGGTTAACACCAGTTCCCACCGTGCCTGTTCTTTTTAATGTAACGTTTGCCTGTTCACCCGCACCCTCGGCATAAAAAGCATCAGAAGCACCACATGTGATGTCAATTCGTCTGTTAGGGTTAACACCAGAGCCTTTGTTAATAGCCAAGGCGTTTAGAACTCTAAGCACTCCTGATGTAGTCGCCTCACAAGTAGAATAAGATAAGTCAGAAGACCCTACCGTTTTAGAGATAAGCCTCTCATCTACTTGAGACCCTACGATTTGTTTAGAACTTAGTTTAGCCATTACATCTTTCTCCAAGAAAAATTCATATTCTGATCTTTAAACATCTCCACGTTCCTATTAATAGCATACCTTGTTTTGAATGAAAATATCCAAAACCAAGACACCTCAACCCACTCAATCCAAGAGTCCTGAATGGTTAGCTGAGAAATTTCTTTGTTCCTTAAATTAGTAGATAGCCAATAGCACAGGGTTACAAATGTAATCACTTTACCTGCGTTAGGAAAAGAAACACCGTCTGAATAAGAACCCCTCACTCGATTATCCCCTAAGATAGCACGGTAACATTCTGCAAAATCTTCATAAACGTTTTCAGTCTTTTTTGGTCTGAGCGTTTCCCACTGACTAGAAAGAAGTTTATAAATTGTCTCTGTTCTGCCTTCATTTAACTGGCACAGGTCTTGAACAAGATGACCGAGCTCATGTGACAATGCCAGAGAAGACCACTCATACGGGTGGTAACCCACATAAGAACAATCAGTCCAGACACCTAAAGCAATCTCCTTACCATCCGCACCAAAGTAAAGCCCGACAGCAGATTGATCACCTGCTTTATCAAAATCTATATCGAGAAGGTGAGCTTTCTTTTGTTCAGCGTACTCCTTGAGCTTAGGATGTTTAATATCCCATACATGAATTTGCACACCGGACCACAGTTCCTTATTGGGGTTTTGAAAAAATAACTGGTCAATAACACTCTTCCAATGTTCTACGTTGCCCAGAAGATCAAGAAAGCCATCCCTATAATGCCTATAAAGGGTTACGTTTAAATCTGGAAATGAAAATTTATGACAAAGATCAAACATAAACCCCCGCATTGTACCCTGATGGTGGCGTATAGGCTAAGGTTGTTGCCCCAAAGTTAGCCTTAGCAGTCGCACCTGCCTGAATTTCCGAAGTATCGCTGCCATTAGACGTAAGGTTAGCACTTGGGCTAATATCCACGGTAGAACCTAGCGAAGCAGGGTCAATCTCTTGAAATTGGGTAGCATCTGAAGAGGGAACAGCTAGAATCCCCCCCAATGTTGGGGAAGCCCCTAGCAATGATTTAGGTCTAACCTTAGACATACTAAACTCCTACTTACGCATGTGCGTAGAAAACTAAAATCTTATCACCGGAAGCTAGCAGAGAACTTAACCCGTTAGCAGAGGGGTTAGAAAACAACCCGGCAGTAGTACCAAAAGCTAGCTTGTCAAAGTCTGTGACTAGTATACCAGATATTGTAAAGTCCACACCCAGTTCCTGAGCAACACCCCCAAGAGGAACCACCCATACACTATTAGCCGATAAAGCGGCAGCAGGTAAAGCAACCCATTGATTGGTTATATCCGTACCTGTTAGTGTGATCACATGATTCTTGGGCGACAAAGCTGCTCGATTAGCCGATAGACCAGAAGCGGATTTAGTAACAGTCGTGCCATCTACAAGGACAGCCGCACCGTTAGCCGTTAACGAAATACCTCCAGTAGCCACCCCTGCTGCCTCAAAGTTGAGAGCCAACCCTGTCGCATTTCTTTTAAGACCCCCTACCCCAACCCCAGCGGCCTCTACAGCCGCACGAATCTTCTTATTAGGGCTAGAACCTGAAAATTCCAAACTTCCAGTAGCAACTGCTTCTAAATCAGCATCTACTCCATTAGCACTAAGGGCTATACCATCACCAGGAGCAACCTCTAAAGCGTTAGCATTAAAAAGGAGTCCTGTATCCGTTCCAATATCTAAACCAAGTCCGTTATCAGTTAGAGAAAGACCCCTTGCTTCATCTGTGCTAACCTTAATTTTCTTTAGTCCTATGCCTAAACCATTAAACTCGAGACCACCGGTACCTGCACCTGGAGCCTCAAGATCCACTTGCACGTAGTCTTCAGAAGGTGACTCGATTAAACCATCCCCCAAGTTAATAATTAGTTCCCCTGTAGTTTGATTAACTGTGAACTGCTTCTCTTTGGGAGCTACGATACCGGGTGTTCCATCATTACCAAAAGGAATACCATGGGAGAACGAAGCCATAAAATTCCAAACCTGATCGTCAGTATCCCAAGAATGCCAAGAGTTTTCAGCTAAAGTAGCGTGAACTTCTGGTTCCAAAAGAGAAGCCACATCTCTAGAGAATCCTTGGTAGCCCGCTACACCGGGGTCTGATGTAGCCGCAGCTAAAAAATTTGCGTTGGGATACTCATAGTTCGCCTCAGCTATATAACTAATTACCTGAAATATATTAGATGTGTTAATAGTTGCCCATATCCTCATTTGTGTTGTCGCCTGTGCCTTAGCATAGATAACAATAACACCAGCGCCCGCACCGATAGTATTAAGCTCTGGCTGTGGTCTAAAATCAGCAACATAGGCGGCTGAAAATGTTGGGTGGGCGTTCATAGCTGTAACAAGGTTAGTCATAGAAGTAACCGCGTTACCGTTAACCTTAGACCAATCCCCATCTACAGAAGGAGTAGCTGTTTCTTTAAAAGTTATGGCAGCGGTTGCACTAGAATCAAACCCTATAATGGTGCCTGCGTGTGCCGCACCAATACTACCTGTGATATAAAACCCAAAAGCAGGAAGAATACCTTCTGTATTATCTAGCTGACCGGCACATAAGACTGCCTCTTTCATCTGACCACCCGTAGTAGCAGCTAACGCAATCTGGTCAAGCACGAACTGGACGTTGGCTAATCGAGTAGTCTGTCCAGTAGTAGGTGTTCCAGCATTGGTAATAAAACCAGTGCCTAGGTCTAGCTTAGTATTAGCACCCGTAGAAAACGTGTTATACGGAAGGCTGGATACTGGCTCAGTCTGCGACGTATTCTTATTTGTATGGATAGACTCCACTGTTAGCGATTTCTCTTTTAAAATTGTCATAGTGACCCTCTCTTATAGTCCTAAATTGTTCTTTTATAAATAGCAATAATTTTATCCCCAGCAGAAAAGTAACTCATTAAACCGGACAAACTTGGGTCTACTGCTGGATTCCAAGTTACTTGTTTCAATTGAGCTGATATGTCGTTAACAACACTATAGTTAACCCCCATTTTCATAGCCACAGCCCCAACGTGTAGTAACAAGATATTACTCGCAGAACTAACAGCATACGTAAGAGGAACAGACCCAGAAACTAAGAAAGGGTCTACTAAAAATGTTTCTATCTCCACAGACTGTGTAACAGTCAACACTGATTTTTCATAAAAAGCAATCAGTGTATCCCCCACATTGGCTAGCACCATTAAGCCAACTGTGGGTAGCCCATTGGGAGTAGGTGTTCCTGCGTACAGAGGATTCCAAGTAATTCTTCTCTGATTTCCTGCACCATCCTCGACAACTGTAAAGTCAGCCCCAGGAACTGCAATTGTGCCATTAGGAAATTGTAAGTACGTTTGTAAGGGGTAAGCAGGAATAAAAGGTAAGTCAAAGTAACTTAAACCACCCACAACTCCTAATCCAGTAAACGCAATTTCAGTAAACTCAGTCTGGGTTAACCCAGCAATCACATAGGCAGGATTCCAAAGAAATCTCCTTTGATTGTTTGCTCCGTCTAATACAATAGTGTAGTGTACCCCATACTCTAACACAACCCCACCCGCAGTCTGAACCGTAACCTCAGAAACCACAAGGGGCGTGTGTGGTAAATCCAAAAACCCACCCGCTAGGAAGGGGTCTACGAGGAAGAAGTTGTGGTAGTACTGCTCATGTGTTCCTGCATTATACTTATAGAAAATGGAAACATTGTCCCCAATAGCCAAAAAAGTCATTAAACCAACAGTAGGCGGAAATACGGGCAAATTTGAAGGGGGTGGGGGAATAGCTGGAATTGGTGGGCTAGCCCCAGACCCACCTTCTCCTCCACCTGTATAAAAATTAGTAGTATTAAGTAACACAGGTTAATCTCCAATTATAAAATGAGCAGTTACCGTTTGAGCGGGATCAACTGGACAAACGTAAAGTGCCTTAATTTCTTTCTCCACGGTAAACGTTAATCTTCCACCTTCAAACCAAATTGATTTTTCATTCTGAGCTATCGTTGCTGTGCCGTTTGCAGAAGGTAGCACGTTGCCTGAAGTATCTGAAATCCACACTGGAGCCGCCGTATTAGTTGTTGCCGCGTCTTTAAAGAATATGCTAAAGAAGAAGCTCCCCCCATTAACCGGTATATTGATAGTCGTCTGCGTGTTCGGTAGACAATTTTGTGTCCAACCCAACAACTTACTTGGTCTAGAGTCATTTAATATGTTTTGAACACTGGAGGTGTTTCTCGAATCTTTAGGTTGCTGAGCCATTTTAGTTACCTCTTTTTTAAGTATACTACTAAACAAAAAAGATGTCAGTTTCCTGACATCAAGCCGAAGCACAGCTATAGTTTAATGGTAGAACATTATTATGTTATTGGTGCTTCCCAAGCCATCTTCCAGGTGAGCGGTCCTAGAACACCATCCGCCTCTAGACCCTTTTCTAGTTGGAAGTCTTTAACTACTTTCGCACAGAACTCACCATATACTGACAGGGGTTCTGTATCTATGTTCCAACCTCTCTGTTTCATCCTTAGTTTCCACTGTTTTAGTTTGTCTCTATTCATATTAGGAGAGGTTAGGTAATAATAAGTACCGTCCCACTCTGGGTATCCCTCAACAGGTGCTAAAATAACGGGCTGCGTAAGAACAGGGGTACTCCCTGAATATACTGGTCTTCCAAATCCGTGATAGTTCACAGGAGATCGCTTTTTCTCCATCACTTGACCGCCGTTATCTTGACTAACGTTAGACGTATTACCCTCAATGGCTAAGATAGTGCCATCGTTGTTTACAGCAGAGACAATACCTACATGATAGGCTCCACTTTTTCCTGTTCCCTTATACCAATCAAAGAAAACGACATCCCCTACTACGGGTGTTGTGTGATAGGCGTTTTTTTTCCTAAACCAATCAACACCAGCAGGGCAGTAAGAAAATCCTTTAGGTGTTGACGCAGGTAGTGGAAGACCCGCCATAAAGAAGCAATAGCTAACAAACGTTGCACACCAAGGATACCCATTTCCTCCGTACCATGTGTTAAATTTACAGTTATTAGATCCCGATGGGTACTCACCGTATCCTAACTCTTTCTTAGCGTACGCTATAACATTCTGGGGTACCGTCATGCTTTCTTACCTACCAATCTGAAGGGTCTTTATTAACAGTCGTACCTGTGAAACAAAACTCTCTAAAGTAAGCTATTTTAGTTTCGCTAGGCGTTCCACTATTGTAGAACATTGTATCATTATCACTCAAAATAGTAACCTCTGTACCATTAACTTTTCTTACAATTCTAAAATCAAATGTAATATCGAAATGGGACGTATTGTGAATTGTTGTTATTTGAAAAACACCACAATTTTCCTGTCCTACGGAGACGTACGGGGTAATGTCAATTCGATGAAACAGGCTTCCTGATTCAGGCGATGGTAAGTAAGGAGCCGGAACAAACGATGGTGTTCCTGTTACAAGACTTAACCCATTTGGGCTAACACCTGCTCCTTCACCTGAACCTATTGGGTTGACGTTAGACGGGAGCTGACTACCAATAACAAAAGCATCCAATACACCAGAAGAAACTAGTAAAGGATCACCTATAATCAAAGTGTGTGTACCAACTTCACCTGTGGGGAAACCGAATACTGTTTTAGTCCCTAAAGGGATATCCACAGCGTCAGGTGGGTTAGCCATGAGAGGGAGGGGTAGGTCATGGTTGTAGTTCAAGAAATTTTCCAACGCTCTGTGTGGATAAGGATCAAATACAGCGTCAGGAAAGTCATAGTTGATTAAAGCGGCTAACAACTTACCGTTTATTGTCATATACGCCGTAAGAACCCCATCTCCTGCGGCGGTAGGAAAGAAATCAAAGAAGTACTCCCCTTGAGTTATCGACACACTGTGCGTTCTTTCAAAAGGAATATCCCTTTGCGATGCGAAAACATGTCTAGGTTTTGTTACTGGAAGTTTTGATGCCTTAATAACTTTGTTGGGGAGGTTAGAGAGAACAAGCATATTCTGAGCAGTTACTAAAACATCCCCACCTAATTTGGCTAGACCGTTAACGGGTAATCTTGGAACTGTCGTTCCTTTTACAGAGACATTAACCGTACCGTCAGAATTGATTGACTTAATAACCCCTGGATAAAGCTCATCTTGCCTAGACCTTGCAAGTTCTCGAAGCCCTTCTGTAAAGACATCAATAAAACTCTTACCACTTGGGGTAATACCTTCTATGTTTACATCTGACGGGTTAAAGGTCATATCAATTTAAACGAATTGCCTTGTTTGAACGCTTTGGCAGAGCCTAAAGAAACATTAGGCTTTCCTGCTACTTTAGGAACAACAACACCTTGAAATTCGATATTCACTGTGCCATCGGAATTAATTGACTTAATCAACACGTCTACAATCATAGGATAGGCAACCTTCCACAGTTAATTGTTATCCTAGAGCCACCTTGTCTAGAAACACTCAGGTTCCATCCAATTACCTTACTTGTAATCGCTTGACCTTGAGCAAGTCCGTTGTTAATAGTTAATGAATCTCCTACCTCTGGAATGGGTTGCCCTCTGTCCATAAAAGTTGGAGAGAACATAAAGTATTCTGTGTTGAGTATTTCTTTAATTTTCAAGGCTAATTGGGAGAGGTGTGTGAAAAACTCTAAAGGTGCTAAGAAATCTGTAATCAGAGATGAACTTATTTCTCTGGGGTTAAAGCCAGCTACTTGTTCTATCTTCTGGGCATTAGTTAACGAGTCGTTGGGATCGTCAATGTCGTATAGAAAATACATACCAGGAGTAGACAGGCTAGCCACAAGAGTAGGTGTATAAACTTTTCTTCTAAACCCGTATAACGTCCACTCTCCTTTTAGGCTTTCTCTATTTTGTTGAACAACCCCCGAATCCAGAATCAATACTTTATTGTTATTGGGATTAACTAGTTCCCGTAGAGACTCTTGATTTAAACCCACGCTATCCGCTTTGGCGAAATAGAACTTATCCCCTGTGGTTGTCTTACGGGCTTTATTGGCTATTTTTATAAGGGCTTTGTCTTTATTCTGAGTGCCATCGGGCAAAGTTTCCTCAAGAATTTCTCTAATTGTATAGTTGTTAGGATCAGCCGTTTTAGAGGAGGTTGCTCTAACAATTGAATACTCTGTAGTGAGGTTGGGATTTCTTTTCCCTCTAAGAAAACTAGCTAAAGTAACAAAACCGTCAACGGCAACGTAATTGGCACTGGTTACTACAACAACGTCTGATCCTAAAGTAAAATCCACCGTATCAAACTGAACCCCTGTAATCTCTGTGACCGATGTCTGTACCATCTGTAACTGTGGGTACACAGGTAACCCTAAAACTTGTCGTGACCTTGGAATTAAACCAATATAGCAACCCCCGTCTTGAGTGAAACCCATTTGTGTTAAGTTTTTATTCTTAAATACATTGATGGAATAGCCACTGGGCGTGATAAGACTAAGTTTACTCGGCAAATTTGCGTTAAGGGTGTTCCCTGCAAACACGCTGTAGGAGAATAATTTAGTATTAAATTCGTTATCGGGAATATCAAAACGCTCAACCATATCTGGGGCATCTCTCGGAATAACTAAAACCTTTGGGTAAATATCTCCTACTTGCTTGAGTGTGTAGACAGCCTTTGCCCAAGAAACCAAATACTTAAACACTCTTCGTGTTAGCACGTTACTATCGGGCTTTGGTGCAGATGGGTTAACACCTGTTATGGTAAAGTTGCTTAAAAACTGATTAGTCAGCGAAGAAAAAGTAACAGGGTTTTCACTGACTAACTTATAATCCCAACACTGTGTAACTGGAAGATTCCTAGAAATCTCAGTAAATGTATGCTCCGCTGTTGGGTCAATCGTAATTTGTGACCATTTATTCTGAGTTTCTTCTTCTGGAAATTCCCATTGATCCTGCTTCTGTACAACACCCTCACCTTTTGAAAAATCGATTAACGCCACCGGACCAGACTCGAAAGAAATCGTTCCTACTGATTCGGGTACACCTGCATATGAGGAATTGTAAGGCGTAATATCCGAAGAACCATGAATAACCAAACCAGTAAAGTCAGTAACTGTCGAGGCTGGTTCTAATCCGTCTAAAGTGTCACTGAACTCGTAGGTATGATTAAACACTCTGCGTTGGTGGTCTACAATAAATACTCCAAAAACACCTGGAGAAATCATACGTGTAACCGCATTACATCCACAGGCTTTAGCCAGTTCTTCTAAGGCATCGAAGACATTGTTGGCACCCAAAACATAGCGGTAGACTTTATAATTAAGTTGTTGTGGTAACTCGATGACTTGATCAACATTGATTGCCACTCCACTAAACGCCGCTATGTTCTGCATGACTTCGGCTACGGTAGGAGAAAAGTTAGAATTCCCTAAAAACTTAATAGTTTCGTCATCTTCAAAGGCTGTCTTGTCATTTGCCAATGCTGTTGTTGTGGGAAAGTCAGGGACGGTAAATTTCTGATTGGACATAAATGTACACTTGCTGATGTACTTAATCGCAGGTGGGTTAACCGTACCTGTAATCGTTAACGCTACACCGCCCTTTGTTCGACCAGGAATTAACTCATTGATTGTACCAGTGTACTCTAAGGAGCCTCTTCTAAAAACAGTAACAAATTGGTTCTTTACATACGTATGGGAATTAAATTGATTCTCTAGAACAAGGGTAAACGTTCCTCCATTTTGACTCATGTTTAAATTAAATGAGCCAATAACAGAAGGCGACAACCCATCGAAGATATCTAAGGCTACAAAGACTGATTTTCTCCAGTTATCCAGCGTTGCATCAGGAATTATCTTAGTTAACTTAACTGCCACTAGGTTTCCTCATATCGAATATAAACACCGCCTAAGGTATCTTCACCAATCGCACCGGGTTCTTCTACAACCACATTGGAATAGGTTTGAACATTAATCGTCCAGCGGTAATATCCATCTGTTCCATCTATCCACTCTAAATCAAATCCAGCGTTAGGTGCGAAGACAACACCCAATTGCGTTTCTCCGTTGCACTCTAGTTCAATTCTATCAAGAACAGGTCCTTGCCTAATTTCTGTCTCCCCGACTAAAAGCTCTGCGGTAAAGATTCTCATCTGTTGTTCAAAGAGTGACTTTCTATCTTTGGGAGCCAACCTTTCTCCAAGTTCTAATTGTTGACCTAAGAAATTAAACATAGCCCAAGCGTGTTGATGCTCAATATATTTGTTCATTATTTTAAAGGCTTGTGTTCTCTCTAATAATTCTCCAGACAGTCTGTACTCAGTAATCAGTCTTCCTACCACTACGTCATCAATAATGGCTTCGTCTTTTTTTTCTGTAATTTCTTCTGAGGTTGTCTTATTTGCATTGATAGGTAGTTCTTCTGTCCAGGTAGTTGTTTTATCATCACCATCGGTATTCTTAACGGTTTCAGTAAAGACTGTTACCTGGGTATTGTTTTTAAAGTCCCTGGTTATATTTTTAGTAAATGAGATAATAGGAAGACCGGGGGTAATCACTTGCTTTTGTTCTTCTGTTGTTTCATGGGAGAAATCAGAATCGTGAGAAGTGGTTGTCGTGGTGAGTGTTACTTTACCATTTTCGTCTGTCTCTTCCCTTAAGGTACTTGTTCCATTTGTTCCTTGTAGAGCGTTAACGTCATCTTGCTTAGTCGTTGTCGTTTTGTCTGTCTTAATAAGAACACCTTTAATATCATAATGGTTAATCTCTTTAACCGTTCTCAGAGGTGTTGTAGTTGTCTTAGTTACGTCAATTTTATCTCTGACCTCTTTGGCTTGCACCACAAGCGTAATTTCCTCTGTTAACTCACCTCTGACATTCAGTGTGGATTTATACGTCCGTACACCCTCTGTACCGTCTCCATAATCTAACTTGCTAGTAATGGTTTCGTTCGATGTTTTATCCCCAGGCAAAGAAGGAAGACCGAATGGGTCAGCAGGATTAGGTACGTCTGTGTCAGTACCAAAGTTGGTAACGAGATTATTACCCATGCCCTCATTCCAAAAGACCAAATCAAATCCTTGTACAGGGGGACCTAATAAGTATTGGTCGTACAACGTACCGTCTATGGTTTCAAAATTAACTGGTTTGGCTTTGGGTACAGGCTTCTGTTGGTTAATATAACGTCTTTCGGAAACCTTTTGAATCTCTATACCACCCGCTGTTCTTTGGTTGTTACCTGGAGTTACACGGTCTGCTGTAGAATTAATCTCTTCTGTTCGTTCAGTAACATACTCTATAACTTCATCAGGGGGAGTAACCACTGTCTTTGTTTTAACTAAACGAATACGGTCTGCGTCAAGTTCATAGGTGGGGGGAACAACACCGTTGGCAGCCGTAACCAATTTTGCCACAGGTAAGTTGGTACTTTCAGAAATAGTGGTTACATTGGTAATCTCAGGAAAAGTTGTACTCTCTGTCGTTGTTGTAACTATCGTTCCATTATCTCTGGTTAGAACAACCTCTTTAATAATTGTGGTAGAGCCGTCTTTATTTAAACGCTCAATTCGCTTAGGTACTGAAGAGATACCTTTATCCTTTTTGGTAAACCAATTACGAGTAGTTATCTCAAAGCGAACATTTCTTGGCTTGACCTCATTGACCGCTAAAACTAAACCACCAAATACGACTTTCGTACAGTGTGTGTACGCATTCAATAGTTGTGCATTACGTTCTAGGTCGAAGAGGGAAAGGTCAAAATTAAACATAGTAATCACTTTCTACAAAACAGTCCTTCACAGGTAGGTTATTAATTGGGTTTAAGAACTCATCTTCATTAATTAAAAAAGCGTTGAGTTCTGTTTGTGCCCCTGCAATTAAGTAATCTCTAACAAAAGCATTGAGTTCTGTTCTTGCTCCTAAATCCATTATATTGACAAAGGCGTTTAATTGGAAAGCGTCAAAATTAGTCTTATTAATAAAAGCGTTAAGTTGAGTAGTTTGCGTCTTGACAATATTAATAAACGCATTGACTTCCGTTACTTCCGCACCCCCCAAATGGATAGTTGCGTTAAGTTGAGTTGCCTGAGTATTCATTGCCTGTACGATTGCACCAATAGCCATTGCCCTTGTGTTAGCAAGAGTGGGAAACATATTTAATTCTGTCGTTCGATTATTCTGTAGGCTAACAATAGCGTTAATTTCTGTGGAGGCGGTACTGTAACCAACGATGGGGGCTAATCCAATTTCAACGGCTATAAAAGTACGGTCTGAAACAAAGGCGTTCAGTTCTGTTAGCTTAAAACTAATCGCCAGTAAACTGGCATTCAACTCAGTTGGGGAAGCCTCAGACAATTGAAGCTGGTCAATATTTAACTCTGTTGAGCTGATTCCGTAATTGCTTATAAATGTGTTGAGTTGAATAGATTGAATACTAATACCTTGAACAGCGGCGTTTAGTTGTGTTGAGCTAGCCCCAGATAACTGTAGTTGATCAATATTTAGCTCTGTCTCTGCTATGCCATAGTCGTTTACAAACCCGTTTAATTGAGTAGGGCTTGTCTTAACCTGCTGAACAAAGGCATTAATCTCTGTTTTTGAGTATGGGGTAATTACCCCTACGTTAACTTCTGTTGCTTTCCAACCTGACTTTAGAACGTTGAGTGCATTGATCTCAGTTGTTTTGTACGCCTCTGTAAATACACCCGCCCCAAATACAAAGATAGGATTATTTCCTGGGACCAGCGAAGGAGGAATAATGGTATCGATAGGCATCATAATTGATGAGAAACTACCGAAGGATAAGCCTACCGGGGTTGCAATAAGTCCATAGGAGGATATCTGTAGAGGATCTATGGAAGTACCAAAGAGGAAAATATCTTGTGTACCTTCCCACAGATTAGGACTAGAAGATGAAATCGTATCGATAACTGAAAAGAGATTATCTAAAGAAAGGGGGTCTACCTCTTGGATTAAACGATGAATTGCATTATCTGTTAGTGCGAACGCAGCCAGTGGGGGAAGAACAATTGTGGAGGCTAGACCGTAAACAATATCTTCGCTTGAGGAAGGATAGATTTCGCCAAGATCCATTGCTGTCTACCCCCTAGTGTGCAGTTTTAGTGTCTCTTGACTATAGTCCCTAAAATCAAAGTTCTTTCTCTCAAATGAACCATCCCTGTGAAGTGTAAACCCTAACCCCGATAGGTCAGAAGCCATTATACCAACTTGCATGTCTACACGTTTATACGATGAACCCATAACAGCCTGTGTGACTTCCTTAAACATAAATAACTTATGAAATCCTGCCTCTATTTCAAGAGGTGGAGAAACATTCATATGCTCCGCTGTTATTTTAAAGGCTTCATTGGGTACTTGATCCCAAGGAAATTCCTCCATGTACCCTTCAATCTGTTTCCCACCTTGACAATGGACAGTGATAAAAAATGAGTTATAAACAGGTTGGACTAATCTAGACTGCAATGACAACCGCCTGTGGAGCGTAGTATGGGGGATCTAAAGGAGCTGGTCTTGTTATCACAGGGCTTAATGGGCTTGCACCATCATCTGTAAAGACTATTCTCTTATCGGGGTCGCTTGTTCCTGGATATGCGAATCCACTAATTCTATTCATACTCCCCGGAGCAGCGTCTGTGCCCCCTTCTCTTCCTCTTAACGCTAATTGTGGGTCTGTAGCCGATATATACGTGTACCTTCCTAAGATATAACACTTCATTGTGTCTGCTGCTGTAAGCGTATCGTCTTTCAAACGCATCGTTAGATTAAAAGGAACTGAGTACAAACCGCCTGCTGAGAGCAATAAAGGATCGAGTGAATTTCGTAATTGTAACCAAGACGTAGTTCCTCGAAGTTTTCTAGCCTGGTTTGTATAATCAGTGCCTACGTAACCGCTAGCTAAAAAGTTTACCCAATCTGATGGCAATGGGCTAACACCCAAATTATCATTATACAAATAAGTCGCTACTGCAAAAATAGCACTATCTGTCGAAGCCGGAGGAAACACACCTTGAGCGTTTTCAGGAGTAGTTACCAATGCAGGTGAAACAGCTTTCCAACATTCTAATTTTGGCTGTGTAGTTAAAGATGCACCACTGGAGACGATGTTGGGAAAATAGAACTCCAGACTGTTCTTAAAATTAGGTACGCCCACTTTATTACCAAGACCGGGTATAACTGTATTTACGGGAAAATCTGGCATTGTCTTTTCTCAATCTCCTTTAAAATTGTGCTCTAAATTGGGGAGCAGTTTGATCTACTTGAATCCTGTTTACTATTCTACCACTTTTCTCATCTTCTGCCTTTAATGTCAAGTTGAGATCAAGTGGTTCCTTCTCTCTCTCTACTAGCTGCCGTAAGCTCGAATTAATTTGCTGTAACCTAGCATCCTGAGAACTGTTTGTATTTAATAAGTCATTGAATAAATTGGGTTGATTGAAGTTACCTTTCTGAATCACACCGTTTACACGTTGCTCGGTTTCTTCAAGTGGTTTTTGAAAGACTTGCTCAGGGCTAAAGTTGAAGGATAAATCTTGTTTACCTAATTTTCTTACCCCTAGACTTTGTAAGTCTAACCCTAAAGCAGCTTCAAATCTGGATACAGCTTCAGCAAATTTATTCATTGAATTATCTATCTTGTTGGTATCAAAACCAATTGACTCTCCTTTAAGTCCTCTTTTAACGAGGTCTTCAAGAGGGGTTTGTTTAGAAAACTCTTGACCTAATTGACTGGCTAAGTTAAGTGTTGTCTTTACCAGCCCATTGAGCGTTTGAGAGTAATTACCAATACTCTTGGTAACATTGTTTATTCTCTGCTCAGTAGCGGCTAAGTCTTCTCTGACATTTTGCTGCTGGGCTGTTATTCTACTCAGTTCGTCTTGTTCAATATCAGGAGCTTGCTCTTGAATCTCTTTGGCTAATTTGAAAATTTCTTGAAAAGCGCTACTTTTGGTTTCAGCAGAAGCAAATAATTTGGCTTCTTCACTATTCAATAACTCGGCAGCCTCTTTTAAAGCAGTCAGCCGTTCTGCTTTTGTACTGGCTTCTTGAGCTACTGCTAGAGAATTTTTGAGTCTTTCTTCAACAAAGAACTGTCTACCCGCAGCAGGTACTTCTCCACCAGAGACTAGCTTGACCAGGGCTTCTTGTGTATCGAGTGCTCGGTTAGCGTCTGTTTGTGCTTTCCTTGCCAAATTATCTATTATTTTACCCTTTTCTATGAGTAAATCCTTTTCAGTCTTGTGTAGCTCAATGAGTTTAATTCGTGCATCTGTTTCTGTCTGTGCAAGTTTAGTTTCTAATCCAGATAACTCAGTAATAGCGTTACGTCTTAGATCTAACAGTTCTCTGACATCATTACGCTCTGCGGTTGGATCAATTGGGTCTATACCCAGTGATGACCTTAAACTTCTTCTATCTTGCCTATTTTTCTGGAGAAGTTTTTCAGTTTCCTCAGTTCGGCGTTTAACCGATTCAAACTGTGCCTGAATATCTCGATCCGCTTGCTGTGCTTCTAACCTTGCTCTACGACCGTTAGCAAGGTCTATAGGTACTTTACTACTCTGCAATTGACTAGATAGTTGTCGTTGTTCAGCAGAGACTACACGCTGTCTAGATACTGTCTGGAGTGTGCTTGCAGTCTCTAGTAAGGTATTGAGATCTTCTTTCCTTTTAGAGGCTATTTGATCAGCTAAACCCAATGTCTTAGACATCTGGTTATTAATCTCAGCCTGTATTGTTTCAACACCATCTACATTCTCACGCAAGCCAACAATAGATTTATTCAATTTATTGGCTAAGAAAGCTGAGTTTTGTAATTGGTCTTCTAGTGTGATTTGCTTTAAAAACTCTGGGGTTTCTTCTAGGCGTTTGAAAGTTTTTAATGTGTCTGAAACAGTACCGTTTAATCTTCCAAATTCTTCGTCTGAACCTGATAGTAATTTATTCTGTTGCTCGGTTAGCTTAGCCCCAAATTCTTTAAGCTCATTTTGTTTTTCTTCGCTATCCAGAAAGGTGGAGGATAGTTTAGAACGAGCTTCTAAAGATTTAAACTCTTCTTGAGCTTGTTGGATAGTAACCTCTTGTGACTTCCTTTTTAGTTTCAGCTCCTCTAACGCTAAACTAATTCTGGAGCCTTCTTGTGTAGCTCTAGTGGTTAGTTCTTTGGAAATCGCTTTACCGCCTTCTAATACTTTATCCTGTGCTGATTTAAGTAGCTTCTCGTTGCTAACGGCTTGCTGTGTTATTCGATTGTTCTCGGTAAGCACAAAGTCTAGGGCTTTGCTTATCTCTTCCTTACTCAAACCTTTAAAAGAAAGAACACGTATAAGTTCATCCTTTGCATCCTTTAACCCATCTGTAGACGCACTAAGAACGCCCTCTATTTGGGGTCTAACTTCACTTAAGTCAAACTGTTTAGGAAAATCTAATTTAGCGACTGCGTGCTCAACATCTAATATTGCTCGCTGCTGAGTATTAAGCTGGTCTGTTCTAGATTGATTTAATTTTTCCGCAAAGGCAATTTCTTTGTTGTTTGCTTCTACCTGTAGCACTGAAAGTTGTTCAATGACCGTGCGGTCTTTTCTTTCATTCTCAGTGCGTAACTTGTCTCGTATACGGCTTAGCTTCTCAGCACCCGCTGTGTTACCAATTAGGTTGGCTTTGACTATTTGATCCTGTAGGTCTTTCTCTTCATCAGCTCTTGTATTTGCAGCACTGGCAATACTTTCTACTTTGGCTTTAAATCCATCTGCAAATCTCTCGGCATCCTTAAAACTCTTATTAGCGCCTGCACCTGCAATATTTTTTAATATTCTAATATCGGAAATGTCTTCAAATTCAGAACGAAGATTAAATATCCTATCCTCAAGTTTGTCGAATTGTTTTTCAGCCACCGCTATTTCCTTGGGATCAACAAACCCCTCTTCTTTCATCCTTTTGATAGCGTCTTTAAACCTATCCCTAGTGTTCTCTAATATTTTTAATAAGGCATCTGACTTCTCTTTAGCCTTATCGGGAGCTTCTAGCCTGACAATTTCTAATTCTTTGCTCGCCTTGAATATCTTACTCTTAGCTTTCTCTGGCAAATCACCGAAGTCTTCTTTAAATTTAGCTCTCGCTTGTGCAGGCGCTTTAATTGCGTTTCTACCTTTTTCTGTAAGCCCTAAGAAGTCAGCACTGACTTTTACCAAATTCCAAAAAAACAGTGCGTCCTTTATTAACGCTTTGAATACGGGAATAATAGCCTCAACAGCCAGCTTTACCAATATAAACCCACCGTGGAGTGGGTCGATAATAAAAACTTTAATTAAGAAACCGATAGCTTTAAACAAAGGAGATAAAAACGCTAATGCGTCTACGGCTTTCTGTAATCTGTCTATTAAAAAAGAAACTACGTTTACCATTCTCTCTAGTAGCTTCAGAAAAACAGCGTTATCTGATTGAAAAGATTTATCGAATATCTGCACAAATGAAGCAACCACTTGCTGTATCTTGTCGTTTAGCTTTTCAAAGGTTTTAATAATACTAGCCAATGCTTGTGTTCTTGGTGACTCTATTCCTTTTCTTAAATCGTTTAAAGCCCCTATTGCCTCAAAAATAGCTGGTATCGCTACAAACTGAAAAGTGGCTATAAACAGTTGGCTTACAAACGCAATTGCAGCGGCTACGCCTTGAATGACAAAGGCTACTGCCCCAAATACAGCGGCTATAGGTGTAATTTTGGATACCAATGCGCCAACACTTCCGATGTTTACGCTAAATTTTCCAAGATTGATTGCAGAAGCACCGATTATTTTACTTAGTGCGGAAAAGGTTTTGCCCCCTGTAGCACCTAGTTGAGTTAACGTCTTGCTAATATTCGTTATAGTCGTCGCAAACTCGGCTGTAAATATTCCTGCACCTAGTCCCTTTGCTGAAAAGCTGGCAATCAAGGCAGGTATCTTTGCAAAGATTGTGGCTATACCGCCCTGTGCTTTAATAAAAGTAGCCAGTAAGCTAGATATAAAAGCACCTTTAGCAAACCGCAAGACAAGGTTAAAAGGAGCCAGTAAAGCTGTACCCAATTTCTGGGCATTGAATAAACCAAAAATAGAATCCTGTACCGATTGAAAAACGGCTAAAACGCCATTCTTTAAAAAGTTGGCTATGGGGATAGAAATAATAAGAGCTAAAATTTCTTTAAACTGAAATAGCTTGTCTAAGAACGTAATTGCTGCTTTGGTTACTGTATTAAACGCACCGCCAAGTGTGTCAGTTAAAAATTTATTAAATGCTTGCGCTGTGGCAGATTTGGTAGTTAATAAGTTTAAGCCTTCGGCAATTTGGACTAACTTTAGTCTAACCGTATCCGCAGAAGCCGCAAATGTCTTTTGTTGGGACACACTTAAAAAGTCAGAAATATTAGACGCCGCACCTTTAAAAGTTGTGGCTAATCCGGTTAGGGTTCCTCCAAACTTTAGTTCAAGTACTCTTTTTATTGCGTCTACTCTTCCCCTAATATCACTCTCTAGTCCGCTAAAGCCAAACGATTTTAAAAGTTCCCTGGAAATACCAAACTTAGTAATTCTAAAAAACCTATTCTGTGTGGCTGCGATAAATGCTTCTGTTACTTCATCTAAGGATGCACCAAAAGCACCTGCGGTATTGGCAATAATAGAAGACAAACCGTCTGAGAACTGGGCTTCAAACTTACCTGAGAATTTATTAAATCCGTCTTCTAGTCTTCCTGTGATTTCATCCAGAGAAAAACCTTCGGTTGCTAACCTATTTACCTGGGCAATAATTTCCTCAGATTCAAAGAAAGGAGTTTTAATGGCAAACGGCCTGGCAAATTCAAAGATGGCTTTCTTAGCTCTTTCCGAGGTTCCTAGAACTGTAGTTAACGTTCGTTCAAACTGTGCGAGTTGATTATTGGCTCCAAATAAGGAATCGAATAGCCCTTCAGCTAAAGCAGTAACATTAGTAATGGTGTTCTGGAGAAAGAATAAGGCTGTTGAAAACCTAACCACGGGGCTTTTCTCGAAAAAGGTATCTCCTCCAACACGATCAAATAAGCCAAGCACTTTATCGCTTTGCTTTGAGGCTTTTCCTGCACTCTTCTCCACCAACCCAAAAGACTCCGCTATTCTTTTAACACCAGAGGCAACTGTATTTGCGCCTTCTCTTAAAAACCCACCTTTTTTAGAAAGTTCTTTAACAAAAGGAACTTTACTAATGTCGTTTAAAGTTTTTCCTAGTGGAATTAGCTCTGATAAAAACTTAGCTACACCATTATTACCAAAAGCAGCCCCACCGAATATTCCACTTTTCTCATCAACTTTAAACGCTTTCCCAATAGCATCTGCTGTTTTTTGGACAAGCCTATTAACCTGACTTAGAGTTCTCGTAAAAGAAGAAAGAACACCTTCTCCGCCTTCGGCTTCAAGACCTATCTTTATCCCCAGAGCCACTCTGAACACCTCCTAACATTTGCATAAACTTATTGGGTGTGGCTTGAGCATCTTTTTTCAAGTCACTGAGTTTATTATACGCTTTCTTAAAGTCTTGCTTGTTAGCGTGGTATGCCGTGCGATTAGCATTCATGCTCTGAGCCAATTCTTTCATTTGCTGTTCGTGACACTTCTCATAGTAATAGAGCATAGCGTCTTTAGACATGTTTTCTAACAGATGCTCTTCCGTGCCAAACCCATTACGTGCAAGGTAGGTTACCACGTCTCCCCAACCCAGATTTTTATCTCCTTGCCTACCATTATTGCGTCCCTTGAACTTTATGCTGTTGGCATAGCGTTTAGGAGCTTTCCGATCTGTTCGAGATAGCCGCTTGCTAAAAAATTGATCTCTACGATCCTCCGAAAGAGATAAATAATTGAGGCTGGTAAGGCTTCCTCTAAGAATTGATCGTCTTTTCCGCCCGCCATCTTCACCACATCCCCAACGGCGTCTGGGCATTTATCAATAAACAAATCTAAGTTTTCGATGAAAAGAACACGTACGTCAATATTGGTTATGAAGGCTTTTGCTTCCAAGAGGTCTACGGCGTTTCCTGAGGTGATCAACGCTTTATTGGTCTCAACAATATTGTTGTTTTCCTCTCGAATAAGTTTGTTCAACTCTTCTCGTTCTTTTTTATATTCGTCTAGCCAGATAGTGAGCTCTTCCTTACACTCTTTAAAAATTCGTCCAATAATGTCCATCACCCGCTTTTGTGGTTTATAGCCTAACTGCTTTAACACAAACGTGTGGCCACCCACCAACTTTACTTCCTGCTCTTTTATAACCTCTTCAAGATAAGTGTCTTCCTCTGTCTTTTTTAAATCTGACTTCTTTTCTAGGGTCTCACGTTTGATCGCCATGGATAGGTATTCCTCGCTTTTAAATTAGGCTCATTATAACATGAGATGCTTATCGAGTTCTTTTCTAAGTTTAGCCATATCTATGAATTTCTTGTACACTTTAATTCCTCTGTTTCTCAGAGGTTGTAATACCGAAGAGCGATATTCTAATGTTAAGCACACCTCTGGAATTTCACCACAGAGGAAGAGTGGGTTAAAAAGAAGGTCGCTTGCTCTAAATGTGTCCTCTAGCCAAAACTCAGTAATTAAAAAGTTAATTGAAATAGGTTCAGACAGAACAGCCAAAGCGTCCTTTAGGGAAAAAACACCACACACGTTATAACCCCAACTTGTCAACTACTTTTGTAAAGATACAGACATTCGGGGGTGTGGGTCAACTAGTAAAATCGTACAAATAGCTCACTTTCCCTTCTGTTCCATATGAAAAACACGCTTGTCTATATCATTTATTCGTGTGTCCAACCCGCTGTGATGTTGCCTAATATGATTAAACTTCTCTTGTAATGCCTCCACATCCTTTCTACTTGTTGCATTATCTAAAAGTAGTTGTTGCACCTTTTCAAGAAACTTTTTCTGCTCACTATCATTCTTTTTAAACTCAGCATGAATTTCTTCCTTAAATACCTTTCTGGCTTCTTCTTCCTTTTGTTGAAGATCCAGTAAACTCTTTTTTAACGCCTCCATTGGTTCCTTAGACTCTTTATCTACGTAGTATTTAGCCGCAGTTATAGCCACCCCGATTGCACCAGCTATGTAACCCAGTGCTATTCCAATATTGGACAACACGGCGTTCAGGTCAATGTGTGATAGATCCATGTATAGTAACCTCCTAAAAAAACAGGCGGTGTTATTACCGCCCGTACATAAAGATCTAGCCCTTTAACTTGGGTTGATAAAAATATAGCCTAGTGGAACCCATACATACACATAGTCACCTGGTACAAACTGGTCAGGTGGAACAGTTACGGTGCCTTGTGCGTTGACAGGAGTTAAGGAGCTTAAATCGGTAATGTCCCCATTAAAGAGAATGGCTAAGTTAACCGCAGTCAATTCGTCTATGGTTGCGTTAACATTAAACTCTTGTTGGATAAGAATCCGTTTATCACGTTTCTTAGGAACGCCCCTGAAGTGGTCTAAGAACTCGTTAACCGCTTCAATACCGCCTGTGACTACGTTACCAACATAGAAACCAGTTTGTGGTAAGTTGCGGGCAATGGCTGTCGCAGCACTTAGCGGGGTAAGGAACATATCAAATACACCGACTGAATAGTTCTCGGTGTTGTACTGAGAGTAAGGTAGCAAGTTAACTGGATTATTTTCAACAAAAACCTTACCAAATGGGTTGTTAACATGGGCAGGGTCTGAAGACTCTAAACAGGCAATAGTAAATTCTGGTGCTATCCAATCGTCTGCGTTGAAGTCCATGTTTGGGTTTTCAGGAGTAACCTCACACTTATGCAGTGTGGTAATTAATTTTCTGTTTCCGCTTGCACCAACACCTGGGAAGTAATGCTCTAATCTCACTTGGAACTCTAAGTTGGGTTGACGTTTACCTAAGTTAACTTCTCTACCTGAAGCTGATTTATAGTCAAACAAGACACTCCATAAAGAGCCTGTGGCGATAAAGGCATCGGTAAAACGAACTAATCCAGAGCCGTGATTAAATTGATAATGTAAACCCTCTATCAAGGTTCCTGGTTCAACTATGGCATCTGCTTGTGCTGTCCAAGCCGCGTTGTTTTGCTTTGCTGACAGCCTCTCTACGATTGAACCGTCTGGATAGACAACGCTGGTCGAGGTGAGAGTGGGTCCGGTTGTATCAAAAGTGATAATATCTGGAGCACCTACACCGCCGGGTGTAATGACATCCACTCGAAATCTATTTCTAACACCGCCAGGATCTGCTGGGTTAACAAGCTGAATGATATCCCCTACAGCAACGGCGTTTCCATTATATGCCCCAAAGTCCAAAGAGGCGTTTAAATCTAGTTCTGTTGAATCTGTAACAGATACACTTGTTGAACCTATAGGAAGCGCACCAACAATATTGGTCATTTTTCTAACAGTAGGGCTAGCCATTTTAGGCTCCTTTCTCTACAAACAGTATTCTATATTTTATTACACGTTCGTGCGTTTCCTGGTAATAGGCTTCTTTATCTGATTCAGCTCTCGAAATTTTTCCTATATTACTTAAGAGAGGAAACATTCTCTTAAGTCTCAAGTTTCTTTCTACGTACGGTTTAATCAGTAAGTAGTCGAGTCTTAAACCAATAGCCCCATTTAGATTATAATCTTTAGAATAGATATTGGCAAAGAATAATAAAGAATGCTTATCCCCAACGCTAGGCTCTGACACACCTCTATAAGTTAAACGAGGTAAGTTTTGCGTATAAACTTCCTTGGCATCAAACTGTGTAAAAAATTTAGGATTGTGAAATTGAGCCGAGTCAACTAAAGAAAGTAGGGAATTTACTTCTTCGCCATCAGTGATAATTTTATTGGTAATCGTTTTAAATAACTCTTTGACTACGTTGTCCATTATTTTGTACCCATACCCGCTTTCTTTTGTGTACCTTTTATAGTAGTGCGCCCTCTTGAAGGCTTCTTGACGCTTTTAGAAGATTTACTTGCTCTGAATTGCTCTTCTAATTTATCGAGTACATCGAAAATATTTTTGTTAACCTCATTAAAAAAGGCTTCAGTTACTGGGTCTTGGTTGTGTTTTACAAACCCCTCTAACGGATAAAAACCCCTAGCGTGCGTAACACCTTCTAAATCTACAAACGGGCTTTTGCTAACTTGATGAAAAGTGCTGCCTTCCTCAAGCATCCTAACTTTATCCTCTGAACCAGACAATTGCCTTTTCCTCACTAACTTTTTCCCCGTCCCCTCTATACCTCCTTCGGCTCTCTTCACTCTGTTGTGTACAAAACCCACGTCAACTATCACTGGTCCCCACGTTAAAGTAAGGCTAGTAGAAAACCTGCCTATAGCCCCTCTTTGTGCTGCTACTCGATACCGAATAGCTTTGGCGGATTCTCCCGTTAAATCAGAAAATCTTCTAGCCCCAGCAGGTTCGTTGTACACTCTAAAGTCACTAGCAGGTGTTTCAGGATCGATGATGACTTTTGTACCTCCGTCAGAAATAGATTGTATAGCTGCTTCTCCTACGTTGTCTAATATTTCCTTCTGACTTTTAGCGAGTTTTTTCAATAAATCTTCTCGAAAACTTTTTTTAGCAACACGTTCAATTTCTTTAACAGCCTCTTTGGTAATATCAGGGTCGATACTTATTCCAAATCGCTTAGGTTTTGCCATTATATGACAAAGGCGTTTATTTCTGTGCCTACGGAGTTATCTAAGCCTTGGAAATCTTGGTCAGGTCGATAACAAAAAAGTTCTTTGTGAGAGAGCAGGTCGTTAATTCCACCTACACGATAAAGGATTCTATCCCTACCTAAACGCTCGATATAGTCGTTCTGCAAAACATCTACCCTGGGTTTAACCAAGAAAATAACATCCGTGTTAACTATCTTTCCATCATGAGTTTGAATCTTAATTAGTTCTTGGGGATATATCCACATACCAACTTCTGCCGTGACAACCGTAACAGTGCGCTCTATTGCAGCTCTGGTTTCATCGTAAGTAGAAAAGGGACGATAAATTGAATACCTGAAATTTTCTTCTGGATTGTCTAGGATATCTGAAAAATCTTGCCATCTACCTTGCGCCCATGGATTACCAACTGTTGCCATCCGTACCTCTTATGCCAAATGTACGTCCTAGCGATTCCCTTGTAGCGGTTTGTACTTCCACTTCTGAGCCGGTAGATAATTGAGATTGAGCGATTTTACCTTTTGCCACCAGCATATCAATATGGCTCATCCTCGTTATTTTGACATTTGAGCGGTCTTCCTTGGTTATTCGATTGTGGATACCTAACTTGAATAGAACGTCTGTTTCTATGGCGTTTAAATCAACCGCATAGTACTGGGCAATAATGTACTCCGTTGTGGAATCGAATAACTCGGCTAGTCTTAAAACATTACCCCCTGCGTCTAAACCAGCTTGGTTAGCTGGTATAGCCGGTAAACCTGTTGTATGATCGTACACAATAACAGGAATTACGTTAAGAGGGTCAATAATAAATTGAGGATCGTCATTTCGATAGAGTGTAAGGGAGTTGTCTTGAATCGGTTCCTTAGCTAGTTTAAAGAGCGTCATCGTAGGTCCTAAGTTCCTACCGTCTAAAGCTAAGTTATCTACCACCTCTTTAGAATGATTCTGAATTAAAAGATTTATTTGAGCCGCCGGTACGTCTGTACCTGTTAGCCCATCTACAAAACTTTTAACCAAATCAAAGGTTAGCACTTAGCCTACTCCCGCACCTATACGTCTTGTCATTCCAATCGCCTGACCGTAGGGTAGAGCAGCATCCCCTTTAATCAAACGCATAGCCATAGGTTCGGGTACGTTGTGATAAACTTTGTTTTGCTCAAACTTAATACTCTTATTACCCCAGACATGAAAACCTTGTTGTGTGCTAACAATAGACATAACCTGATCTTCTTGGGCAATGAAATCAGCATAAAGGGCTTTGTTAGCTTCCATTAACTTCTTTGTTTTTTCAGCTTTAAGCTCTTCATTGGTTTCATTAAGTTTAGCGTGAAGTTCTTCGATATAGGCTTTGAGGTGTCTCGCATCCATTTCGTCAGGAGGAGGAAATTCCGATACCAGACCAGACTCTTCTTGTATCAAATCAGAATCAGTAAAAATAGCTGGCAGGTCATCTGACAACTTTTCCTCTGCACTCTGCATAGCCGCCTCCGGTGTTGGAAACTGCTTTCTTGCTGCGGAAGAAGTAGACTGCTGTTCAAAGGCTTCTGCCAAGGCTTCCCTCGTCTTATCCTCATTCTCAGCGATCACTTGTTCCAACCCCGTTACCGGAGAGTGATTAGTTACTAAACTTCTGGTTTTTCTGGACATCGGTATTTCCTTCTTAACTAATTATTAAATTGTTGTTTGTGCCGTTTCTATTACTATAATTCGGTCATTATTTAATAGAGCAGCCCCCATAACTGAGCGCCAAGCCAAGTCATGCTCTCTACCAAAGTCTAAGATACCGTTGGTGTAAATACCAACAGGCATACCTTCAGCGATTGCATAAACATAGTCTCCAAAGAGACAGGCGGCATGGACATCGAGCGTGGCATGAGCAGCTACACTAAATCCAGCAGGGAACTCTAGGGGTTTGTTGGAAGTTAAATCATAGCCACTAACGATAATATTTCCAGTCGCAGCTTTTATAATAGGCGTTTGAGTGGTTTTAATAAACCTAACACCGTAGTACATGCCGACTTCTCCGGTAAATATTTGAACAGCACCAGCATATAATGAGGCATCTGTCCAGGCTGAGTCTTCCATCAAAGTCTTACACTGCTCTTGTGTTACAAAGCAGATATAAAACGAGGTCATTCCTCCACCGTCCATACGGGGCTGTGTGAACATGGGAATGAGTTTTTTGGCTGCTAGCGTAACTGCATAGCGAACTGTAGCCGTAGTAAATGTATTACCTGCTACAAGCGCGGCCCTAGACGCTACCGTGCCGTTACCAAACATAACGGTGGGTGTAGTTTGGTATATAACTTCAATAAAATGTTCATCAACAACTTTTGCATAGTCATCTGAAAGCAGTTTGACCATGGCTTCCATCTGGTCATAGGGATTAGATAAAAGTAAGAAGTCGGTTACAGAAGTAGCATTGGCAAATTCATGTACGGTGACGTTGACCGTTCCAATTGCATAATCTTTAGTTACAAGCCGAACTGATTCCTTAACCTTACCACCACGATTAATGTTCTGGTGCTTAATAAATCGAATGGTGTGTCCTGGTTGTGCGCCCAGCTCTAGACGAGGCACAGCAAATTGCAAAAACTCCATTCTAGGTAATGACTGCCAAAGCAGCTCTTTGGAGTGAACAACAATATCTAGAGCTGTCAATGCGGATGTTACATTAGGTGACGTTGGGGGAGCCTGTAGCCCCACTAAGCCGCTTTGTATAATAGGCATACTGTTTTAATTTCCTTTTTAAACTTTTTTAGCTAAATTTAATAACCATACGCTTTAGGTGAACCATTTAAACGTTGTTTAGACGCACTTAAATGACTTTGCCTAGTCTTATTATACTCAGTCATTGGCATTTGTTGTAATTGCTGTGATGAGTTAACCTGTTGTGACTGTTGACTTTGAGCCAAATTAAAAGGTATCACATTGTTCGGCAAAACAGGCGCTAGGGGATTCACCTGCTGTTGCATTTGTGGTTGTTGTTGAGCCTGTTGCAATTGTTGAGCTAATTGTATTAACTGGGCTTGATCAAACTGAGCAGGTGCTTGTTGAGGTTGTTGTTGAAACTGGGTTTGCATCAACGGCTGTAAATTAGTACTAACCTGTGCAGCTTGATTATTTGCCAAGGCTTGCTGTAAGAGTTGCATCGTTTGTTGAACTTGTTGAGGAGATTGCATATTGTGATTGGTAACTTGCATACTCTGTGGAATTTGTTGGGCTAAATATTGAGATTGTTGATAGGGGTTACTACTTTTCCCATCCAACGTATTACGAGCTACGCCTGACAAACCCATAGATGCTGTGTCCACCTGTTGATGTTGTTGCATCTGTTGAAGTTGTTGGGCATAAGGAGCCAGTATTTGTTCAACCGTTAGAGGAGCTGCTTGTTGTTGCTCTGCTGCTGGTTGGGCTTGTTGTTGCTGTGTTACAGCTTGCACTTGAGCAGTTTGTTGAGGTTGTTGGGCTTGTTGTTGTGGTGCTTGTGCCTGTGCAATAACTGCCTGTGCCTCACCAAGTGTAATATTATGCTTCTTCGCAAACTCAACTTCTTGAGATTGTTTAAATTCATTGAGGAATTGAGTTGCGTACAAAGCAGCCTCTTGAAGTTCAGCAGGAGAGTTACCGTGAATAAGATTTTTCATTGTTAGTGGTAAACCATATTCAGCGATAACGTCTGATTTAGCAGCCGCTACCTCAGCCATTTTTAGTTGCTGTTGTAACTGCTGAAATTGAGTATTAAACTGTCCACTCAATTGGTCCATAGCTTGTTGATACGTGTTTTGTACCAATTGAGATTGAGCATCAGATTGACCTGACTTTTGAAGTCCCTTTATCTCTTTACTAAGTTGTGCGTTCTGCTTTTGAAGGTCGGCAAGTTGCGATTCATAAGTTGTTTGCACTTCTGCTTTTGCAGTCTTCGTCAGATCTTTAACTAAACCAGTAGGTAAGTGTTTAGTTAATTCTGCTTGTTCTGATTTTGGCAAAGCCTTAATAGCGGCTAAAAGTTCTTCTAAAGTCATAAGTAAATCCTCTTTAAAATTAATTTTCTATAGCATACCATTTTTCATGGCTGTGCGTTTAATAAAACCTGCCAGAGAGGTATTCGCAGAATTTAACATAGTTGGGGGTCTGTTATTCATATCCGCTTGTGTCATTCTCTTAGGTCCTACAGGTTGAATAGCCAAACCACTCGCCATGTCCATACGAGACGTTGACGAGTTAGGGCTAGGCATACCACCTATACGTGCGTTGGTTCTCAGTGAACTAGAATATCCGGGTCCAGGCATAATTACTTTCCTCCACTTGAATTAGATTCTTTAACTATCATATCGTCTATTTGTTCATTTGTCGCCCCATCTCTCATTACACCGCCCAAATTAGTTAACTTTTCTTGAGCGGTAAGTAACATTGCAGGGTACGTTCCTTCATCAATAGAAGACATAATATCATTCCAATATTCTTCAATATTAGTTACGCCCAACTCCTCAAACATCTCCTCAGGAGTTATTAATGCGTTTTTAGCACGGTTGATTACTTTGTTAAGGTTTAACATGTCGTCCCTTGGAAGAGCCACCCCAAACTTCACAGGAGCCCTGTAGAACTTGTTAAGTTCCTTTTGTGTACTTGGGGCTGTTATAAGCCCTAGCCGGATGCCCCATTTTAAATGAATACGATTCTCGTCCATAAAACCTTGACCGTAAGAATGGTGTTTGGCTTCCGTCACTAAAAGAAGAGGACCAAATAAAAGCTGTATCGCCAGAGCTGAAGTGTTGGAAATGTCCATCTCTTTACCTAAGGCAATCTCTGGGCAGAAAGATAATTGATGGAGTACCTTCTGAATAAACATTAAATGCTCTGTCCCAGCTTTTAAATCACCTAGAGAGTTAAGGTTCTCTACCTTGGCTTCTTTGTGAGAAGGCAAACCTCCCCACACTTTATTAGCACCCCGCTCTAAGTTTTTTAGCTTTGTGCCGTAGACGATGGTAATGGGAGCAGCATGGTGATTAATAATATCACCGATGTCTGTAAATTTACGGTTAAACTGCCTTTGCACGTCGATAACCGGTTGAAGGTCTGACACCCCACTGTTTGAACAGGATAAAAGTTTATTTCTGGTGAGAATGAGAGGGGGTTCACCTAAGCGGTGATCAATTGAATTAACAAGTTCACCGTTAACATACTGGTCAATACGCATAGAATCCACAGTTACGGTCATCACGTCAGTAGAACCCGCTGAAGACATTTTCAGCGGAAATTGCACTATACCAGAAACAAGTACACCCCTCTCGGTTGGATGCCAGACCGGTAAAACGAACGAAGAAGGTACTAGATAGCTTTTAGGCAGATTTGTGAGTGGGTCAGGCATAATGAGAGTAAACGCATCCCCTGTTACCCCGCCCATTTGTGCCTTCTCTATTGAATAAACTGGCTTCTTATTGTTTTTCCAAATCTCATCTAGATAGGGTATTTTCTCATCTGAGTAATCTTTATCGGTATTGACTAACTGCCAAGGTTTATTCATCAGATAATAGGTTCCAATGTCTACAAAGGCTTGTAGATAATTGGCGGTTAAGTACGGCTCTCCATCAGGTCTTGTCGGATTCTCCCAATGTTGACCCATGTAAAAACGCCAAAAAAGGCTGTAACGAGAAAAACGCTCTGCGTCCTCTGGGGCTACGGTCGGAAGAACATCTGTACTACCTGTGGAAGGAAACAAAGTTTTCGCATAAATTGAGAACTGCCTTCCAAAATCTGATACTAAACCCATTAGTTACCACCTAAGAAAAGTGATTGCTCTGCTACAAGTACGTCCTGTGTAGACAGAATTACGTTAACAACTAAAGTGTACTGCCCCGCGGCTACAGCAGTTAAGTTTAGTGTAAAACCTGCAACTGTAGGTTGTAAGCTTAAACCCGCTGTTAATGCAATGGTTTCTACCCCAGAAGAAGATAGTAACCTAAAGCTGGAAGAGGTTATGGCATAGCCTAAATCACCTGGCAGTTGGTGTTTAACTGGGAAAGCTAAAGTAAGCTTTCCACCAACAGGTAGGCTCAAAGAAGGCTCAAAGAGAAGTTTAAATCTTTCCATAACAAAAGTATATCACCTTTAAGTTTGGAACTAAAAAACTAGATAACATCATATGTGTACTCCCTATCCTGAGTATACATTCCTGTGAAAAAGCAAGAACACGCATCAAGATAAAGCTCTTTATTCTCTTTTGACTCTTTTTTCTGTTTCTCTAATAAATTGGGTAAATCAAAAAATTGGGAATCCTGTAGGTTAACAGCATGAAGATGTCTAGAGACTTCAGTTAATTTTACCCTAAACCGTCTTGTCTTATCTGTTTTATTTTTATTCGTTCTAATGTTAATTAAACCCAACTTGACAAGACGGTTAAGAGCGTTTGTAACTGTTTTTGATGCCCTGCGGGTAACTAAAAGCTCAGTTAACAGTTTATGATTTATTCGTACCCAACCATACTTTATTTTTTCGCTGTTTAACACCTCTACAACATATTTACTAAAATCTGAAGTTAAACTGGTTAAAAAAATTAAATTACTTAACAGGTCTGCGTCTATATCTCTAGAGAAAGTAATGAGCCTAAGCTCAAAATACGATAAAAATACTTTTGTAGTCATATTATTCTCCTAGTATCTTTCTAAAGACTAGCGTATCTTGGATCTTCAATCGTTGAGTCTACTTCTGGAGTGTGCCTAGTGATAATAGACTCTAAGCTGGGTTTGTAGCAGTCGGGTTTGTCTGAGAACTTATTCATTGTTCTAATTACTCTTTCTTTTGTTAATCTTTTTTCTAAGAAATAACAAAATAACTCTTCAAGGTAATTAGAGCTTTTACAGTAATAGTCTCGTAACTCATGAAAATCTATTCTCCGTATATTGACTACGTTTTCACCTAAGTCTTGTATGTAAAATGCTTCGTCTTTTAACCCTTTAGCCCAAATAGGTAAAGTACCTGCCGGTAGATTTCTATTTTTCTCTTTTTTGTCCTTGTATTCTTTTAGGTTTACAGCCTTAATTTCTTCGTCAACTGTATTTAATATCTCTATCTCTGTTTTTGTAATCTCTGATTCCTTATATACATTGCTCACGTTGTGCAATGGAAAGCTCAGGGTGTGCATTGAACATTGCTCATGGTGTGAAATCGAGTTTTCCTTACTTTCACCTTTGATGTTAAAGAATTTTTTGACACTTGCATACTTACTATTTTCAAACCCTTTTTCTTTTACCAGAGCAGCTAACTTTTCTAAATTAACCCTATACTGCAGTGCTCTATTAAAATGATTGCTCGGGTCATTTCTTACATCCAGAATACCTAAAGCCTCTAACCTAATTAAGGCTCTTGAAACACTCATTCTTGACTGTTCCGTTAGTACTTCCTCTTTTAGATCAGATGCAGTCTTATAAACCCAACCAAACTCTTTGGTATCTTTAGTTAGTGTCTCTTCTTTAAACTCTAAAAAATCTTTTCTTCTCTCTGTCCAGTAAATAAGTTGATTAAGAATAATTGCTGTTAGTTGATGGTTAGTTACTTTGAAAAAATCTTTTCTGACAACGGCGCATGATGTGGGGATTTTGTTTAAAGGCATGTTACAATGTTCTCCAGTATTATGTAGTTTTTAATCCCTTGAGTTTGTAGCTTGAGGGATTATTTAGTTAGTATAACTATTTTTCAGTCTAGACACAACCTAAAAATTTGATATACTGCCTATATAACTTTTTATGTTTTTTCCTTACCTTTGTTGCTACCAACCTATTAAAAAAGACCTCCACAAGCTCCCGTAGAGGTCTTTTTTACGTTTACTTATTCCTCTTCTGGTGTAACTTCTGGGTCAAGAGGGACTTCCTTAGGCACAAAGTCGTCTACAAGTTCACCATTGGCTAAATGAAGTTGGGATTTTTCCCAATGTTCTTGTTCACTGGTTAACGCATCTCGGAGTCGTTTAGACAATTTAGGCAATACGTCTTTTCTCAGCTTTTCAATTTGTTGATCAGCCCTTGTGTTTGTACTTTCATCGTTTGATAAAGCGTCTAGTTCGTTTGCTACCTTTTTAAGCTCGTCAAAATTATACTTGTGCATATTTAACTCCTAATATTTTTTTTAACGCTTTTTAACTAATTCGTGTAAAAAATGTTATCTCGTACCTCAACATATTGTTGATTCGTGTTCTCTTCTATCTTAGCTCCATAACATGCTAACGCTAACGCATCGCAGTTATGGGCAGTAAGGTTGTTAACCGTATATGAATGGTCATCTTCAACCTCCAAGTTATAAACGAATTGATTTTCTTGCTTATGCAAATATTTAATTGACCGTATCTCCGCCACAACCCTTGTTTCTTCTGCTACAGCCACTACTTTGTGAAAAGCAGACTCTTTTTTTAGATTGTTTGTAACCATGCTTAAAAGAGCTAAAGATTTGTTGTAATCCTTGAAATACATTGCGCGAAGTTGAAAGAGATCGTAGTTGTGATTTACTTCCCGATCACGGATTAAACAAGTACGCCCAGCTCTCTTAGAGACATCAATTGAGAATATAGCCCCCAGTTCACTGAATAAATCCCTCATCTGATAAGCCAAAGTTGGAGAAGTTGTTACGATAGATACTTGCCTTTCATTGTAATACCCGTCACCTAGCCAAATACCACGTAAAACCTGTTCTTTAAACTCAAGTGCTAACTCTAGGATAAACGTAGGTATCGCTCTATCAGAGGAAGTACCTGGGACAAGGCTTTTAAAGAACTCTCTGATTACTCTAGACGAAGTGTAGACGGCGGTGCTGTTGTTTGCGTTATGACGAACGCCAATACTTTTCTTAGCGATACCAAAACACTTAGCCAGCAGATTAGTAACATCTTTATGCAACTCTGTCTCTTTCGTGTTAAACGAAAACTGCACGCTGTGCTTTCCACACGCACCTTCTGAGATAAAATAACCGATTAACCTACAGAGATCGGGGGTTATTTTAATAAAGCGGTTGTGAAACTTAGCTTTAGGGTTGTTAAATTTTATTTTCTTACCCTTGCTTATAATCTTGGACATATCTATTAAAGCATTATTCTTTTTAGAACTTCTGGCTAAATTTTCAAAAACCGGAAGCAGGTCGAAGTCTGGTAGCTCCTCTTTGTCCTCTCCTTTGTAAAAAGTTTTAATAGCTTTATGTTTACCAGACTTAAGTTCCCCCGCGGGTACATAGCCAGTAGTAGTTAAAATAGGGTGATTTGCTGTGACTAAGCATTTACCCAACTTCTTAATATTAATCTCTACCAACGTGCCATCAAATTCTCTTTTCATTGTAGCTACCACAGGTTTAAATCGAGACTTGTCTGTAATCACTAAATCACCTACAACAGCTTCTGAAATATTTACGCAAACCACTCTACCGCCTCTTTTTATTAGCATAGGTGTATCTGGATGAAAGCAAGCATCATCATGCGGTACTCCGTGTTCAGATCGAGTCGGTTTATGGCAGGATAGATAAGCACCTGTGTAGCTCTTCTCTAATTCTCCCATTTCTCTAATAAAATGGTGGTAAGGTTCCTGTTTTTTCGTCTCTTTACCACAAGGAAACTGCACCCTTCCTGCGTTCATGTCGTAAATGAGGCTTCTGTACATCATATGCTTAGACTTGGAGGAGAAAGGGATAGGAACAAACTCAATATGTTCACAGGCTTCTGCCAAATAGTCAAAAAAAGCATCTCCTTTACCTGTGGTGTCCATCAGGACTTTTGAGGCGTTCATTTGGGCTAGAAAATCGACTACTTTTCCCTGTTGTTGGGGAAAATTATCACCTAACATACACGTCCAGCCGATTAATTTCTTGTGATAGGCTATAAAGTGCTTCCCAATGATGGGATTTTCAAAATCTACCTCCACAGCCACGCAAAATGTCCTATCTTGTTGCTTCCCAACGTCAATTCCAACAATCACTGTCTTGTACCCGTTGTAAAAGTTTGTTGTTTCATAATTGTAGAATAGACCCTCTGGGTTTAGTATGGGGTGAAATGGCTCTAATTGCTCTGGTTTAAATGCCATACCCCTCTCGAAGAGAAAAAGGTTCATATAGGACATTTTAAACTCGTCTGAGTCGATACCCATCTCTTCTATCTCTTTAACAACTGAAATCGCATACTTCGGATTGACTTTGGAGGCTTCCTGATAATCCACTTGAATGTGAAATTGTCGCTGGGCTTCCTTAGTCTTTCGCTTGTTAAGAGTAATTGTCTCCCAGAAGTACGACCGAATCATATTGGCTGTGCCTATCATTAAGATAGTTCCTGCTGTGGCTGTACGCATAGGTCGGATGGACTTTTTAAACTTCTTAGAGTCAATATCCTGAGATTCTTCCCCAATAATAAGATGTAGGGTATCGCCTTCAATATTACTGTCCTTTCCGGCTGTACAGGCTCGACAGCGTGAGCCGTTTGTTAGCTTAACTCTATCACCCTTGGAAACTGTGGACTTGACTTGGAACTCGTTGAGAATTTCTTTACCTGTGTCTGATTCAAACTTGGTTCTAATCCGTTCATAAGAATCATCGGCTTGTTCGGCTTTTGGAGCAAAAATACCTATCCAGACACCCTTTTTAAACTTTTTAAAGCGGTTATCATCTGGGAAAGAATGGGCCAAGTGAGGAAACATCAACATAATGGAACAACAAATAACTGAATTGGCCTCTGTTTTCCCAGAATTGTGGTTTACCATGCCTTCGGCTACATAGGTTCCTGACACTCTTGTCTCTAAGGAAATAGCGTCACCTACAGTTGTGGAGTAAATGTCCTTAATCGTTGCGTAATAGGTTCTAGGAAGAAAATTAAACAACGTGTCCGGGTCAATTTCTGTCCTAAAGAGAAGGTCGAGTAGCTTGGTCAAGTGAATCCCATTCTTTTTATAGTACTTATACGTAGAGTCCTTAACAAACTCCCGTAAGATGGGAAACTGCTTAAACATTGTGAAGGTGTCTTTAAGTGATAACCTTACCCCAAGTTTAGAGTTATAACCCCTGAGATAATTTCTTAGCTCTGAGAAGAGGTAATGGGTCTTGAGAAAAGGAAGAGATAAAAAAATACCATCGAACATCTTAATTTCAATATTTTCTTTCTTGAACCTGTGAATAATGCCAACTCGCAAGAGTAAGGCACTTAAGGCGTCCCTGTACACACCTGAAGAACCTACCTTGAAAATAATCTTGTACTTCTTCCCTCTGTTGGACTGAAAAGTGGTGATCTCTGCGTATTGGAACAAGTGCCTGAGAATAGACTCCCTCTGCGAAAAAACATACTCCCTGTCTAATGGTTCTAAAGCAATAGGTACTGTGTACCCATCTTGGCTTTGTGATGCTGTTGTGTTGAGGAGGGTGGCTAGGGATTCTGCATACACTCTCGATTTCGTTTTGAGTTGTACTCTTCTAGTAGGACCTAAGGAACCTAAAATATCCGATAAGTCCATTCGGGACTGCTGCCCAAACATAAGAAGTCCCGCCTGTTTAGCCGAATAGTCCTCTCTAGAAATGTCTTCATTGAGAATATGGTCAATAGCAACCTGAATCTGATCGCCTGATTTAATAGATTGGTCTTTGATATAGCCCCACGTTTGATCTATCTTCTTAAACCTCTCCATATTAGAGACTTCTTGCTCATGGTTTGTAAAAAGTTTTATCTTGTAAAATAATAAGTTCTGTACTGTCTTTGCTCGTATAGCGTCAATGCAAATCTCATTGTCAAAAACAGAGAGTACAGGGTCATTAGTTTGTAACTCGTGGGCATACTTAAAACCTGTAGGGGTTATTATCTTAGTGTCGGGGTGAACACATTGTCTAGAGAAGAGTGCGGTAAGCGTATTAGCTCCCTCAGTCAGAAGATCAAAAATAACCTCTCGGCAAAACTTCTTCTGATAGTCATAGAGCCGAATACCCGCTATTCGCTCTCCCAACTTAATGCAGGACTCAATCAAAATTTGGTTACTCTGTGGACAAATTAGCTTACTCATCAATTTCCTGTATGAGCCTCTTTATAGGGTCTAGGTCTTTAGGCCTACCCACATTCTTTAGCCTAAAATGTACAATCTTATCTAGTAACGTATCCATATGATAGGGTGTCGATATAGTACGGCTTTCTCCACTCTCTAAGTGGGTAAGATAGAGTTTTTCTTGATAGAGCACTAATTCATGTACACCTTCTTCTGTTCTTACTCTGGCTCTGGAGTGTTCAATCAAATGCTGAAGTATTTGTTGGGCTATCTGCTTTCTGGTCGGTTCCATTATTAGTCTCCTTTATAAGTTGTGGGGGTAGTTTTTTAAATTGCTTGGCGAAAGTATAACCCAGCCTGTCACAGATTCTGTCTTCTTCTAAATAGTAGGCTTTGGTAAAAATTTCATATTCTCCTCTGGCAAGGTTATTCTCTATCAGTTCATAAATAATTCGCTGCTGTTGGTGCAGCAAACAATGCCCAATTTCGTGGAAAATTGTTTGTAATTGACTCTCAGGTTCTTGTGTTAAGTAAGACTCCGATACTGTCCAAACCTGGGCAATAAAATCAGGATGAGTTAGCTCTTTGTCAGATACGGCTAAGAGCCGCTGTGTAAGTCCTACAAAGTCTAGACACTCTCTGAGAAAATCATTCATTTCTTGTTTGGGCTGCTCTGTAAATTTCATTCGTCTACCTCCTGTAGGTAAGGAATACAAAAGTCCTTTTTAACTAATATTTGTCCGTTGCCATACTCTTTTCCGCCATAGCCTTCGGCAGAAAGTCGGTAATAGTGCTGTATTTCCCCAACAACAGTAAAGGTTTTATCTTCCATCCAGAGGTCTTCCCACGATCTGAAATCCTGTCTGTACTTAACCTTAGTACCTGCTGGGAAGGTAGCTATCTGTGTCATCACTTACCCCTTCCAATTTCATTTAATACTTGCTTGGCTTTGTTAACTAAATTGAGGTTATGTAAAGATATGGGAGTCTCTGCTATCGCAAAAAGAACCTCTAAAGCTAAGTTAAACCTCTTCTCCAATTCTAGGTAAATGGGTCTGTTCCTAGTGTATATATCAGTTAACCTAGCACGCTTAAGTGTGTAGTGTTCCTTAATAATGGGCGTAAGAGCCGCTAAATCAAATAACTTATGACCCTTTTCATTTGTTTTAGTAGGTAGCTTGTAAATCTTGGCTAAGTAGTAAACCTCGCTTTTAAAACACTTTGTCCTTTTAGCTACCTCTGAAGCTGTCATCCAGTTAAATTCATCTAATCCCATTACTTTCTACTCTCCTCTAATTTCTCTAATACTTTATCTACTTTGTCTACAAAGACTTAACCACACACAAAGGAACACTAAATTCATTGTCAGAAGGCACAGAAATAATATCATTGGGTTTTAATCGTACAGAACCACTAGCTGCCTGAACACTCAACGTATTATCGGAAGAGTCACATAGTGTAACTAACCTTCGACCCACAAACTGGCATACCTCTTTTAAATTCGTTCCTGTGACCGTAATAACCTTATCTAACGTTTGGGAGCCTATTACTATTTCCATACTTCTATTCTATCAAAAGATAGTATGGTATCCAATACAGCTAAGATAGTATATTGCAAAATTTTTTACAAGTGGGGGTAGGTTAGTAGGCTAGGCTTTTTACCAGTAGAAGATGTTTAGGTTAGTATCGTACACCAGCAAAAAATAGCTGGTACAGGGTAGTTAGGTACAGATGGTTTTTTCAGTGTGCAATAGGACAGTAAGGTACACCGTACAATTTGGGCTTCCTAACGGGGGGTCATACGTTTTTTGCCTAAGGTGGGTGGGGTTAAGTTCTGGTTAAGTTTAATTTGTTTACAAATCTTTATTTTTATTGCGTGCTGACTTAATTTTCCCCTGCTTTTTTCTCAACTTTGCCTTGTGACTCTATCCACAGAATGAGATTATGCCTTGTGTGTAGAGTTAAAAACAGAGCTTTAACGAGCTTTAACGAGCAAATGAGAGATAAATTTTTTAGTCGAAAATTCATTACAGAGCAATAGAGAGGGCTTAAAACTGATTTGGTGCTACGATATTAAAAAAGATTTGGTCGCTAGATTTGCATTTAAACGAGTCTGAACGCTATACACTTTACTTGTGCATCTGAGTAAAAACTGTAGGTCTATAGCTTTCTACTACCAAATATTTCCAGTGCTAACCGCCTAGTAGTAGCCTACGTTGTAGCGTTAATTCAAATATTTCCAGACATAAAAAAAGACCTACTAAAATTAGCAGGTCTTTTTAATTGAATGACAGCCTAGATAATGTTTGACCTTTCCTCTTTATA
>Ga0247727_10000560_pt1 | contig 90866 bp, 72 predicted proteins | sample WisWelCaveWW1625_FD_202498 | JGI IMG/M metagenome (GOLD analysis project Ga0247727, IMG submission 202498) | Biofilm microbial communities from Wishing Well Cave, Virginia, United States - WW16-25 | ecosystem: Environmental > Aquatic > Deep subsurface > Groundwater > Cave microbial mat | place... | reverse complement strand
GCGCGGCGCGGCGCCGTCGCTGCCGACGTTCGATTTCAACTGGCAGCCATCGGGCACGGGCGTCAACGTGGCGCTGGTCGTGCCGGCGGGCGTGTCGGGCACGGTGAGCGTGCTGCTCCGCGAAGGGACCGTCGAACTCGCGACCACAACCACCGTCACGCCGGGCGAAACCAAACAGATCGCATGGCCGAACGTGACGATCGTCGATGACGTGGACGAAGTCGTGCTCCGCGACGCCAGCGGCGACGATCTCGCCCGCGGCGTCCGCGACGAGACCATGCCGGTGACCCCCTAGCGCGGCGGGCGGATGGCAAATAATTCGCTTGAGTGCCACGCCCTTCGCGGACTCAGGGACGTGCCACCCAGACGAACGAGTCGAGCCTCCTCGGCCCACTGCCGAAGCTCGGCATGAGTGACGCCGATGACGACGACCTGGTAATCGGTCAGCAGGCCATCGCGAATGGCGGCGTCAAAGGTGAGGCGGTGAAACACCGGCCCGAATCGCGACTCGTCGTCCATCGACGCCAGCTCGTACTCCAGTTCCGCCGCCCGTTTCTTGACCCGGCCTGTGAAATAGCGCGGCGTGGCGGTCATGAACAGCCGGCGGCGTGCTGTGATCTTGCGGGCATCAAGCACCGTCGTGAACAGGCTGTCCGCCGGGCCGGTGCATCGATGTGCCTCGTCGGCGATCACCAGGTCAAAGGGAGGTGCGGAGCGTTGTTGTGCGGCGGCGATGCGGTCGGATGATTGGTACGTGCAAAAGACAACAGAGTGGGTGGCTGGGGTCGAGTCCGCGAGCCCCCAGTTGTTGTTGCCTCGACCTAAAGGCTGGGGGCTCGAAGACTCGACCCCAGGCACCCTCCGTTTTTTGAGGAATGCTCTGATCGCACGCACGTCCGTCGTGACAGGAACTCCAAGGTCACTCGTAGAAATGACAGCCGCGTCTTGGCTCCGGTCGGTAACGGTCTCGTCCGAGCAGACGACCAGTGCGTCAAACGGATGGCGGCTTGTGCGACCCCATTCGCTCAGAGTTTGTGAAATGAGCGACAGTGACGGGACCAGCACGAGGGTTCGGCGATTTTGCAGCTTCTCCGCAATCCAGAGAGCCGTCAGCGTCTTTCCCGTGCCACAGGCCATGATGAGTTGCCCACGGTCGCGGTGCCGAAAACCTCGAACCACGTCTCGTATGGCTGCGGCCTGATGCGGCCGCGGTTTTTTTCGGGGTTGCGGCCGCGGGGCTTCGCCAATGCGAGTCGGCCAATCGATCTCGGCATTCAACAGATCCCCTCGAAGGATCAGGCCGACAGGTATTTGCTGACCCGCGATGGTTTCTCTGGCGTTTCGACCGATGTCGCCCGTCGTGGCGATGATGAGCCGGAAGTCGAACTGGGGCCGGTTGGACTCGCAGTGTAAGAATAGTAGCCCGGCCGCTTTCAGGCAGCCGGGCTACTAGAGTTGAAATTGGTCTGAAACTGTGAGCAGTGGTCCAGGGATCCAACTATATCGGCCGATCGCTTTCTGTCGGGTTCTTCTTCGGCTGTTCGATGCTGCGAATGGCGCCCTTCAATTTCTCCCGCGTCTCCGGGTCGAGTTTTTCCGAGAACTGTTCGATAATCTGCTCGACTTCTTTGGAATCTGGGAACTTGAACGCGGGCATGTTGCTGAAGAGGTCATTCCAGTCTGTGTCGATCCAAAAGCCGCCGCGGGGCATGTTGAAGTGGAAGGCGCCTTTGCCACTCTTGCCGAAGTCGAGACTGCGCATCAGTTGATTGCGGATCGCTTCGGGCATGTCTTTGTCAGCCTCGATCTGCTTGCGGATTTCGTCGCGCGTGCCTTCGAAGGAGCGCTTCAGTGAGTCGCCCTTTTCGTTCTTGAACTCGATCTCGGCTTTGAAGCGGTCTCCGTCGAGGCTTTGCAGTCGCATGGAGCTGAAGCTTGATTTGGTCTGGACACCAGTCTTGGCACCGGGCGCGGCTTTTTCGTCCAGACCGTGTTCCTTGAGGAGTCGGCGGATTTGGTCACGATGTTCGCTGGCGGTGCCTGCCTTGTCTTCGATTTTCTTGCGGATTTCGGCTTTTATTTGGGGTTCATCCAGCTTGTACAGTCGGGGGGCCTTGCCACCTTCGCCGCCAAAAATAAGAAAACCGGCGGACGCCTCGCGTTCGCCGAGGGTCGCTTTCAGCTTTTCCAACTTGCCAGACCGAACGACGCTGAGCGTTACCTCGCGACCGGGCTTGTCGCCTCGCACGAGCTTGGTCAGTTGCTCGGCCGAGAACAGTTTTTGGTCGTCGTAACTCACCAGAATGTCATGTTCCTTGACGCCCGCCTTGGCGGCCGGCGAGTCACCGGAGACCTGGGTCACCAGAAGACCCTGATCCCTGGACACTAAACCGGGCAGGTGGGCGGCGAGGGCATCGGGCACAGGATCGATTGCGACGCCCAGATACGCCAGCTTCTCGCCAGCCTTTTCGCCCACAGCGGCTCCGTCCACGAAGACTCTTACAGTCGGATTGCCGGCCGCGCCGTCCAATCCGAGCACCTTCAGTTCGACCGGTCCGCCGGCCTTGTCACTACGAAAAATCTTTACTTCAGGCTTGCCGCCGTCCTTGCCGTCCAGTTGCAAAACTTTCACCTCGACCCGCTTCTCGATCTTCTTGTCGTCCGCCTTCTTCTCGTCAACTTTCTTTTCATCGTCTGCTCGCAACACAGCCATTGGGACGGCCACTGCAGCAACCAGGGCAACCTTCACGAACATGGATTTCATTTTGGAATCCTCCGCTGACTTGGAGACACGAAACCGATTCAATCCGGATTGCACGTCAATCTAACGAGTTGGTGAGCGGTTTCAAACTCGGCTACCCGCAAGATACGAAAAAGAGTTTCAGATTGTTGGACCCAAGCAAGAATCGTTTTTCTACCCATCAGCGTTCTCTGATATTTCGCTTGACTGGATCGACAAGAAGGGCGACGATGTCGGCAACAATCCGGTTGGCCAGCCGTAACTTCAACGGAGTTTTAGGGATTGGGCCGGCCCTGCCATCGTATTCTGCTGCGTACCGTGGACTCTTTCAGCGAAAGGACGCGACATGCTCACCATTCTTGGCAACCGACAGCGATTCTGCGACGGCGTTTCGCGGCGGAATTTTCTGAGGATTGGCGGCTTGGCACTGGGTGGGCTGGCACTGAGCGATATCCTTCGGGCCTCGGCTCGAGCCGACAGCACGGCGGACCGCAAATCGATCATCATGATCTACCTGCCCGGCGGTCCTAGCCACATGGACACGTACGATCTCAAACCCGAGGCACCCTCGGAATATCGTGGCGAGTTCAAGACGATTAAGAGCAAGGTCGCGGGCATGGACTTTTGCGAATACTTCCCGCGTCAGGCGGCGATCGCCGACAAGCTCGCGGTTATCCGTTCGGTGACCGGGATCGTGGAAGAACACGCACCGGCACAGGTCATGAGCGGCTATGGCCAGGCAATCGGCCAGGCCCAGGGCGGCCGGCCGGGGCTTGGGGCGATTCTGTCGAAAATCCAGGGACCGAAAGATCCACGAGTGCCGCCCTACGTCAGCCTGATGGGCAACATGCCCGGCATCGACGCGGGGTACGCCGGCGCGGCCCACCGCCCGTTCACGCCCGACGGACCCGGCATGGAAAACCTCAATCTGAACGCCGGCATCACGCTGGCACGGCTGGGAGATCGCAAGTCGCTGCTCTCGGCGTTCGATCAAGTGCGCAGCGACGTGGACGCCAGCGGCGCGATGTCCGGGATGGATGCGTTTTCATTGCGGGCCTTTGAGATGATCACGTCGCCTAAGACCCGCGACGCGCTCGACCTGACACGCGAAGACCCGCGCACACGCGATCGCTACGGTTCCGGTGGTGCCGGCTTCCTCACCGCACGGCGACTCATCGAGTCGGGCGTGCGCTGCGTGACTCTTGCCATCGGCGGATGGGACACGCACGGCAATAACTTCGTCCACCTTCGGAATCAGCTACCGGTAGTCGATCAAGCTGTTGCCACTTTAGTTGAAGACCTTCACGCCCGCGGGCTTGCGAAGGACTGCTCGGTCGTGATGTGGGGCGAGTTCGGTCGCACGCCGCGCGTAAATCAAACCGCCGGCCGCGACCACTGGCCGCCCGTCATGTCGGCCCTCATCGCCGGCGGCGGACTCCGCACCGGCCAGTTCATCGGCTCGACAAACTCCCGCGGCGAAGTCCCGAAAGATCGCCCGGTCACGATCCAGCAAGTGCTCGCAACTCTCTACCACGCACTCGGAATCGACCCGGCGACGACACTCACGTCGAACACGGGCCGGCCGATGTACCTGCTCGACGAACGCGACCCGATCGCCGAGTTAATCTGAGATCTGAGATTTCAAATTTGAGATTGCAGATTTGGAGTGCGGCGGCTTTACGCTGCTTTGGATTGATCAGCGAGTGCAGCAATAAGAATGCAAAGCGGCGTCAAGCCGCCGCACTCCAAAACTTGCTCATCCCTCAAACGGGAACGTCTCGTCCATTTCCGCTGCCGCCAGTTCGACTAGAAATTGTGCCAATCGCTCGGCGACGAGTTGCAGGTACCGTTCACCTTTCTCCCGGGTTGCCGCGCGCGGGTCGCCGACGCCGGACGATTCCGTAAGCCGATCCCACGGCCGGGTGATCGCCGCCCAACCGCGCCGAATCGCCTCGAACCGCGCCTCGCGCTTCGCCCCGTCGCTCGCCTTGTCCAGATCCACCAACTCCGGATACAGTGCCAGCGCCACCGACGTCTCCATCTCGCCCGCATGATCGTCCGGTTGCGAGAAGATCTCAGCATACTTGTCCGCTCCGACCTTCCACCAATCGACGACCGTCACGAACACTTTCGTCTGCCCATACCACTCACGTAGCAGCGGCTTCAGGTCATTGCCGCCATGTCCGTTGAGCAGCACCAGCTTGAGAATCCCGTGGCATTCCAAGGACCGGATCACATCTCGCAATACAGCCTCCAATGCCCGCAAGCTCACGTGAATCGTCAACGGAAACTTGAGCAAGTTCGAATCCACACCGAACGGAATCGTCGGCAGCAGCAGAACCTTTGCATCCCGCTCGTACGCCGCCTCACAAATCCGCTCGCCCACGCGCCGCGTGGTCAGAAAATCGTTGCCATACGGCAAGTGATAGTTGTGTGGCTCGGTGGCGCCCATCGGTAGCACGGCGACTTCGCACAGCCTCGGAAACGACTGAACGCGGGCAAAGTTCAATTCTTCCAGTAGCCAAGTGCGCATGGGTCTCCGATATTTCTATGTTCGTCTTACTGGTTTTGAGCCGGTCTAACTGCTGCTTGGGCATGCAATTTGTCTTCAATCTGCAATAGAACTTGCGCTGCCGTTTCGCGCATCAGCCTCTTCTCATTGGTATCGTTGGCGATCTGTTTCAGATCGGGCAACGCGGCCTCCGCGCCTGTGCCGATCCTTCCTAATAATCGCGCGGCCAAGGGCCGGACATACTCCTCCCTGTCGTGAAGCAAATCAACCAGTTCCTCGACAATGCGGTCGTAGGGCGATCCGATCATAAGCAGCGCCGTGGCGGCATCCAATCGAACTTTGGCCTGTGGTTGATCGAGTAGCTTGATAAGTGCGGGAGTGGCCGCGGTGGCCCGGGCTCCGAGTTTGCCTAGCAATTTGGCACTGCTGCATCGCACGTCGGCGTCACGGTCCTCGAGCAAATCCATCATCGTTGGAATATCCAGAACGTGTTCCTGACCTGTGCTCACGAAGAACGAGAGGATTTCGCTGTTTGAAATGCGGCGCATGCAGGTTCTGCGGTCTACGTCGGAATCGAGCCCTTTGAGCAATTCGATCAGTTTCGGTACGGCTTGCGGAGCCGCCCCATCGATTTTCCAAATTGCCCTTGCGGCGGCCACACGTATCCGTGCATTTGAATCGTTCAAAACTTCATTCAACGCGGCAACTGACGGCTTTGCGTGAGGGTGCATGGCGGCAAGCGTGGCAATCGCAGTGAGACGTGTCTGCTCGTCGTCGGATTTCAATAGTTCCACGGACCGGAGAATCGCCTTCTCGATCACTTCAAGTGAGAGGAGTTTGTAGTACTTGGCGGCGAAAGGCGTGAGTGGATCATCGTCTCCCTTCAGAACATCCATGAATACCAATCGGCCCATTTTGGCAAGCGCGGCAATGGCCATCGCACGCAGCGGCTGATCGTCATTATTCAGCAAGGCTTCAAGAGCCGGTGCAGCCGACTCGGCTTCATGACCAATTTCGCCAAGGGCGAATATGGCGTCGATGCGCACCGCCTTGTCTTCGTCCCGCAGCGCCGTAATCAGTTGCGGCACGGCCACTTCCACGCGAGGCCGGTCATAAGCAGCCGCAAAAGCTGCTTCACGGCGATGGTCCTCATTATTCGATCGGATCGATTCCATTCCGATTCCGGGAGTGGCCGGACCCGTCACCGAAGTCATGCGCTCTAGAATTTCGGTTCGTGACGTGATGACCAGCGACCCATTCTCAATCAGATAGGACAGTTGAATCTGATCCAAGAGCAATCGAAGGCTGGAGCGAAGCGTTGCCGATTGCACGTGAATAGAGACGGGAACGCTTTCATCGAAGCCCATTCTATTCAGAACGTCCTTTTCCACTGTGATTTGCAGTTCAGTGAAGTCTCGCAGGAAATCCAACACATCGGAAAGTGGTACCTCCACAAATTGCAGGGTCACAGGATCGAACAGCTTCTTGCGAACTTTGATCTCTCGCTTCCAACTTTCGGGCCACCAAGTCTTAGATACGTTGCGCAGCACGCCCTGACGGATGCAGTACTCACGAGCCAGCGGCCGGAGTTGCCAGCCGGTGACCAGAATTAGTCCAATGATCGCGGTCAGAAGAATCAGTAGGATCACAGGCTTCGTATGCTGGAACCTTTTCATGTCGTTCGACTCCACCTCATACGTTTGGTACATAACATCCGACGAAATCATGCACAATTTCGTTCCCAGCGATCGAGTCCCCGAGTGAACACCTCAGAGCCCGTACTGGGTGATGATCTGGTCTTTTGTCTTCCCCAGCACATCGTACTTCTCACCGACTTTGGCAAATGCCGCAATCGAATGCGTAATCTGATTGGTTTCATGAGCTGCTGAGAGTTGCACGCGGATGCGGGCCTCGCCTTTGGGGACGACGGGGAAGAAGAAGCCGATGACGTAGATGCCTTCGGCAAAGAGGTCGCGGGCGAAGTCCTGCGCGAGTTTGGCGTCATAGAGCATGATCGGCACCACGGATGACAGCGGATCACGCGCGGCGACTGGGCTTGCGCGGACGTTTGGCTGTGAGTTTCTTGCCGGCAGGTCTCGCCGGTCTAGTTCTCTTGGGTCGGATGACGCGGCCGTGCTCGTCGAAGTTGACGCCGTCGTCTTCGATCTCGTAGAGCACAGCGCCGAATCCCAACGGAGTGATCTTTGTCTTAGACATCGCCGTTCGCTCCTTTGAATCGAACCAGAATCCCGCGTTCGGTCAGCAAGTGATTGTCGCAGAGAAACTGCAGGCGGTAAACCCCGGCCGCGTGAAAGCGGATCGGACCTAATCGAAAGACGGCCCAGATCGACGGTGCGGATGTGGTGAACTTCAAAAGGTGCAAGTTGCTTTGGAAAATCCTATGCCCGGCCGGTGCCAACAAGATGACTTGACCATTCTGCGTGCTCGGTGCCGCCGTTAGACCGATGAAGACGGTGAGTGCGGGCGTAGCGTGTGGAAACGACTTCACGCCAAGTCCTGATGCCCAGCCGATGATGTGAACCTTACCGGTTCGTGAGTCGCGGATCACATCGTCGCAGATTGCGAGCGAGATCGGTTGCGGTGCGATCGTCGGCATTGGCAGGCTCCCGTATACTGGCGTGACTCGGCTGCTCAGTTGGCAAACCGCTCGGTGATCTCCTGACGTGTCTTGCCGAGCACGTCGTACTTCGTGGCAACCTTTGTGAAGGCCGCAATCGCACGATCTACGTGGTCGGTTTCGTGGGCCGCGGAAAGTTGAACTCGGATGCGGGCCTCGCCCTTGGGAACCACCGGGAAAAAGAAGCCGATAACGTAGATGCCTTCAGTGAACAGCTCGCGGGCTAGGTCTTGCGCGAGGCGGGCGCTGTAGAGCATGATTGGGACAATCGGATGGACGCCCGGTCGGATGTCGAAGCCGGCGGCGGTCATGCCGCGGCGGAAATGTTGCGTGTTGCGTTCGAGCTTGTCGCGAAGTGCCGTCGAGGTGCTGATGAGGTCGATGGCTTTGATCGCGGCCGAGACGATGACGGGCGGCAGCGTGTTCGAGAAGAGGTACGGACGCGAGCGCTGGCGGAGGAGTTCGATGATCTCGGCGCGGCCGGAGGTGCAGCCGCCAGAGGCGCCGCCGAGGGCTTTTCCAAGAGTCGTGGTGATGACATCCACGCGGCCCATGACGCCGCAATGCTCGTGACTGCCGCGGCCAGTGCGGCCGATGAAGCCGGTGCAGTGCGAGTCGTCGATCATGACGAGGGCGTTGTAATGATCGGCCAGGTCGCAAATCTTGTCGAGCTGCGCAATTTCGCCGTCCATGCTAAACGCCCCGTCTGTCGCGACAAGTCGGAACCGCGCGGCGGACGCCTCGCGAAGCTTCGCCTCCAGGTCGGCCATGTCGTTGTGCTTGTAGATGAGTCGCTTGGCCTTCGCGAGACGGATGCCGTCGATGATCGAGGCGTGGTTCAGCGAATCGGTGATGATCGCGTCTTCTTCCTTCATCAACGTCTCGAACAGCCCGCCGTTCGCGTCGAAGCAGGAGCTGTACAGAATCGTGTCGTCGGTGCCGAGGAACCGGCTGATCTTCGCTTCGAGTTCCTTGTGAATGTCTTGTGTACCGCAGATGAACCGGACGCTCGACATGCCGTAGCCGCGATCGTCCAGCCCGCGTCGCGCGGCGGCAATCAATTCCGGGTGCGACGACAGCCCGAGGTAATTGTTTGCACAGAAGTTGATCACCTCGCGCGGCGGCTCGCCGGGGGGATAGACGACTGCGATGCCCGCTGATTGGGGCGACACGATGACGCGCTCTTCCTTGTGGAGTCCCGCTTCGCGAATGCCCGCCACTTCTCGCTGCAGGTGTTCCTTGATCGTGCCAAACATGTTTGGATGATCTCCAAGTTTAGAATTCGCACATTCCTCGAACGTATTCTCGCAGCCGGGCGAGCACCCGAGACTGTGCGATGTAGACGACATTACGGGTCACGCCGAGTTCGTGGGCTGCGGTTTCAACCGGTTGTCCTTGAATCACGACGCGATCGAAGGCCTCCCACGTAGCCGGCTTGAATTCAGTTCGAACGGCGGCCATGGCCTGCCGCAGCAAATGAGCATCGTGCTCCCGATCCCACTGTTGACTCAGGCCGCTGTTTGGATCGGCCAGCTCAATTAGCTTCGACTCGAAGCCGCTTTCGATTGTAACCGAAGTGTGTCGAGCTTGGGTCTTCCAAAATGCCCGCAGTCTGTTAAGCGTGATAGTGCGCAGCCAGGAACAAAATCGGCCGCGGGCCGGATCGTACTCGAAGCGAGGCATTTCCCGCACCACGCTCGATAAAACTTCCTGCGTCAAGTCGGCGGCATCGTGCTCCTGCACCCCCTGGCGCCGAATCCACCCACGAATCAACGGCTCGTAAACGCGGACCAACCTCGACCAATCGTCCGGTGTTGGACTTCCGCGAAGTCGATCCAGCAAGCTGAGCGACGTTGATTCCACAACCGGAAGCCCTTTTTTGCAAAAAAACCTCGTGAACTCGGTTCCCAGTCAACTTACACTATGACGCGGACCGCGTGGCATCAAGCCTGGCAGAATTCCGTGAAAGGGTACGCGGCTTCAGGCACATAGGTTTTAGACGCCTTAACAATGCGACTCGATTCGTTCAAAGGGGGCGAGCATGAGCGGTGAAGGACAACACCCGGATCGCGAACGATTGGCGGAATTCGTTGCCGGCCGGCTGAGTGCTCAAGAGTGCCTGACCATCGAGACGCACCTGGAGTCGTGCGAAACGTGCGTCGAGGTTTTGGCGGCAGTGCCGCCGGACCGAGCGATCTTTGTTTTGCAAGCCGCGGCAAAGCCCGGTCTGGCCGAGTTCGACACGCAAACGGATTCTGGAAACCAGTCCATACCAGCAACCGCCGCATCTCACCCCAGTTTCACCTCCGCCACTTTGAACTCTGTCACGGATGCCGACTGTCCGGTGGGGGAGAAGCAAGCGACCGTTCAAGCAACTGCGCTGCTCCACTCGAGTGCGCCTCCCGTTGCACTGCACGTGCCGCCGGAACTTGCCGACCACCCACGTTATCGCATTCTCGACGTTCTCGGTTCGGGCGGCATGGGAGTCGTTTACAAGGCGGAACACAAGTTGATGAACCGGACGGTGGCCCTAAAGGTCGTGCGGAGAGAACTGATTGACCGGCCGGGGTCGGCAGAACGATTCGAACGCGAGGTTCGTACAGCGGCCCGCCTGTCTCATCCGAACATCGTGGCCGCGTACGACGCCGAACAGGCCGGCGACGTACATTTTCTCGTGATGGAATACGTACCAGGCCGGTCGCTCGCCGACGTTCTCAAGGACCGCGGGCCGCTTCCGGTCGCTGAAGCTTGCGACTTCATTCGCCAAGCCGCCTGCGGTCTCGACCATGCGTGCCGGCAGGGAATGGTGCACCGCGACATCAAGCCGCAGAATCTCATCGTGACGGACGACCAGCAAGTCAAAATCCTCGATTTCGGATTGGCTCGTTTCGTCAGCGAGTCGCGAAGCATCGAAAATCAGTCGTTCAACCTAGACGCGAGCACGGCTGCACCAAATACGGGAATCACACGAGATGGTGTCGTTATGGGCACCCCGGACTACATCGCGCCGGAACAGGTTAACGATCCTCGCACTGCCGACACGCGGGCCGACATCTACAGCCTCGGCTGCACGCTGTACTACCTGCTCACAGGCCGAGTGCCTTTCGGCGGCAACACGTCGTGGGACAAGATGCTCGGCCATCTTGAGCGGACGCCGCAGCCAATCGCCAAGTTCCGCACTGACGTGCCGCGGGCGGTCATTCGGGTTGTCGATCGCATGATGGCGAAGGATCCGTCCGCGCGGTTTCAATCGCCGCAGGACGTGGTCGCGGCACTCGTGACCGTCGAGCGATCCGCGGCTAATCGGCGCTACCGTGCAGCTTCTGCTGTGATCGCCGCCGTGCTGCTCGGCACAATCGGTTGGCTCTGCTACCTGAACCACGGAACGGTCATCCGCGTGCTCACGAACAAGGGTATAGTCGAGATCGAAACCGACGACGCGAGCGTCCGCGTCGAAGTGCTGCGAGCTGGCGAACTGGTGAAAATCATCGACGTCAAGTCCGGCCGTGCCGTCGAACTCACCGCAGGCGAATACAACCTTCGATTACAGGATGGACCGAACGACGTCCAGCTCGTCACCGACCGATTCACGCTTCGGCGCGGCACGACAGAAATCGTCAGAGTGCGCCGCGTCGAGGCGCCGCCGTCCGACGCGATTGTGGTGGCAGAGAGCGACACACCGCCCCGATACTCCACGCCGAGAGTCCGTAATCCGTTCGGCCTGAAAAATGACGCGCGTGAACCCGACGGCGACGACGTGCGATTGTTCGCAGACTCCATCATGCTGACGGGCGACGACGCCGATCGCAACGCGAAGCAGTGGTGTTCCGAAACCGTGGACGGAGATCCGAATTTGCTCGACGGTGTGTGGGAAAGTTACTGGAGCGATGCCGGGCAAGGTGGCGTGGATAAGCCGGTGCAGTGCAGGACAGTCGGGGATCGCGTTTTTTTCCTGATTCGAACTAATCGCGGACACAGTTATCTGATCGAAGCAATTCGTCAGCCCGGCAACCGGCTGGCCGGGCGCGGTGGGGTGGTCGCCTATCCGGCGGACGGACCGTGGGCCGGCGTCATTGTCAATCCGGAACGAATCGACGGCCAGTGGGCCAAGGGTCGCTGGGACTTTCGCCGCAAGCTCAAGCTCTTCGCGTTTCGGTCTGAGAAGTCGCTGTTTCGCGATGAATTCGACGACGCAACGAGCGGCTGGCTCGTGAACATGGCTGGCCCGGATGGTCAGAGCGGCTACGCGGACGGCCGGTACTTTCACCGTGCGGAAGCCGGTCGCCAGTTGATCATGTGGGGCCGCTCGCCGAACGCAGTTCAGCGCCTGTCGAACTTCGCGTGCGAGTTAGTGGGCCGCGTTGCCGATTTGCAGTCCGGTCAGTGGGGCATTCAACTCGTCCGCGATGACGGTCTCCGAAGTGCGACTATCAAATTGGACGGGAGCCAAAACCTAATCATCGAATCGCCAGAAGGCATGCGTCGAGCCGCCCTGCAGGACGAAGCGATACGAAAGGGCGATGCCTTCAACTCGCTGCTCGTCCTCGTGCGCCCGTGGTCGCTCGAAGTATTTGTGAATCTTCATCGAGTCTGTCAGCCGATTCAGCTTGAAGGCGAACTATCACCGTGCAACGTGCGACTGATCGGCGTCGCGAGCGGCGGCGGACTCAGGGCTGAATTCGATCGCATTACGATCTGGCCGCTCCACGACGCACCAACTTCGAACTCGGAGGACCGGTAATGTCACAAGACCGTTCTGCACTCGCATCGCGCTTCGTCGCCAGCCGACTCGTCGGCGACGCCGAAATCGACCGTTGCCTGACCGCGCTCGAAGGGGCGCCAGACGACGCGCAACTCTGCGACCTGCTCGTCCGCGCGGGTCTGGTTACAAGGTGGCAGGCGGCGCAGGTTCATGCGGGCAAGGAGCGCGGTTTCTTTCTCGAACATTACAAGCTGCTTGATCCCCTCGGCGCGGGGGGCATGGGGCAAGTGTTCCGGGCGCTCGACACGGAACTCAATCGCCACGTGGCAATCAAGGTGTTACCGAAGCGATCGGCCAACCGCGAGGCGATCGAGCGGTTTCGCCGCGAGGGCATGGCCGCGCTACAGGTGCAGCACGAGCACATCGTGCGCGCGTTCGAACTCGGCCAGGCGGGCGAGACGCACTTCCTCGTCATGGAACTGATCGTTGGCACAAACCTCGCCAAGTACATCGAGAAGAAACGGCGGCTCGGCGTGCAGGAGACCGCGCGAATCGGCCACGAAGTTGCGCTCGCCCTCGACCACGCTCGCGAGCAGGGCATCATTCATCGCGACATCAAGCCGTCGAACATCATGCTCACGCGCAAAGGTTTCGTAAAACTGGCCGATCTCGGCCTCGCAAAATTCTTCGGGCACACCGCGGGCGAACACCGGCCGCAGACGCTCACACACTCCGGCGCGTTCATGGGCACGGTCGATTACTGTGCCCCCGAACAGGCCGAAGACGCAAAGCGGGCCGACACGCGCAGCGACATCTATGCGCTCGGCTGCACGCTCTACCACTGCCTCACCGGCCAGCCCCCGTTCCCGCGCGGCACCGACATCCAGAAAATCGTCGCCCATCGCGAGCACGAACCGACGCCAATCCACGAACTGAACGACGACGTGCCCCACACATTTTCCGATCTCATCCACCGCCGCATGTTGGCAAAACGCCCCGACGAGCGATTCCAAACGCCGACCGAAACCGCCATGGCCCTGCATCGCTGGATCAGCGGCGAACCCGGGTCCAACGACCTCTCGCTCTTGGGCAGCCTGATCGAAGACGAACTTGGCGCGGACGTCGCCGACCGACCGACCGCGGAACCGTCCGCGCGACGCTCCATACCGACACGCGATGCGATCGACAGCCCAACCGAATTTCCGCCCGCCACATTGCAGCGTCCTCGAAACAGGTCGGGCCGTGTTCGCAGTCAACGCATCGAAGCATTGCTGGTTCCAATCGGGCTGGTTGCGGTGATCGCAATCATTCTGGGATGGTTCTTCGGCCCGTGGTGGCCGGCAAGCGAACCTGAAATCCCAATCGGCAAAGACAAGAACGGGGCAATTGACCCTCCGCCTCCGCCGCTCCCGCCGATAAACGGCCCCAGCGGAGAAAATGTTCCGACTCCGGCGCCGCAACCAGTCCTCACCAATGCTACGATTCCTCCCGCGCCGACCGGCGCACCGTTTCGGTTTCTTTCCTACGTAGTTCATCGCACACCGGCAGCCGTGAAGGAGGTATCCCAGCACACGAACATTCTGATACATCGTGGTTGGTTGAATGGCGATGACGGAGTCATTCAAGCGGCACGATCGACGAAGATCCCCGTCGTCATTTCGTTTTTGCGACGAGACTTTGAGGGGATCGAGGCCAAGCTCATGCCGTTTGTCCGTCAGAATCGTGATGTTATTGCTGCCGTTTCTTTCGACGCACCCTACAACGCGCAAGGCGGCGCTTCGACCGCCCAGATCGCTGAGCTGGGACGGCGGTTGAAGTCGGAGTTTGCCGGATTACAATACTGGGTTTCATACACCGAAATGCCGGCGGGAATGCGCGAACCGCTACCTCCCGTGCCAGATGAGGTTGATGTCATTCAAGTCGCCATCTTCTTTTCTCCCAACCCTACCGAACTACAACGGAAGTTTGACCTTCATTTCGCCGGCTGGATTAATCGCGCTAAAGGCCGTCCTGTCGTGCTCCGATGGGTGTCAAAGCCAACGGTAGCGGGGAATGATGCAGACAAACCGCTACGAACCGAAAATGGGACCATTCGTTGCTGTGAAGACCTCGTTGTGGGTAACAAGTTGGCTGGCGTCATATTCGATCAGTACGGACCGCACGAAGATGCCTGGGCACCCGGAATCGACACAGATCCTCAGGCGATGACGGAAATCCGCCAGATTGCCCGAAAATACGGATTCGAGGTCAGTTCTGCTGACAACGCGGGAGGCACTGGATCGACCTCAAATTCGCCGTCACTATCGGTCACACCGTCGGAGAATTCGCCACCGCAACCAACGGAGAATCCGCCGGCTCCCACACGAGAGCCCGGGTTTGTTCGTTTCTTCGGCAACCACAACTTTATGAATGGAATTCGGCTTGTCTCCGCTCGCGGTGAACCAAAGGATGGTGTCACGAAATTCTCATTATGCAACGCGGTAACTGAGGCAGAGTATCAGTTCTTTGAACTCCACATCACGTGCAGGCTCGATCGAGAGGCCAGGGGGGTCCTGAATCTAGCGAAAGTGGGAATAGTTGAATGGTCCGGCGGTCAGGGCCGGTTCGGGTTTGCCGCGCCAAGGGCTGCCGTGTTCAGCGGGTTTGGCGTCGAGCTTGACCGCTGGGATACGTACAAAATTCTCGTCAGCAAGGAAGGCCTGAAGGTCACCGGCCGCAACGTGGATTCCCGAGTGCCCTTTCCCGCGGGCATCCAACCAGGCAAGATCATACTGTCCGTTTCGAGCGGATCTTTCGAAATCGCCGACATCCGGTTGAAGCCCTTAAGATCTGGCCGCTGACGCGGGTGAAATAGTATGAAATCTACACTGAGAGAGCTTGGCCCCGGCAGCCCAGCTGCAGTCCATGTGCTTCAGGAACCCGGACCTGTCGTCGTAGGTCGGGGCCGCGAGTGCGAGATTCGATTGTGCGACAAGAGCATTTCACGGGAGCACTCCGTACTCACGTTTCATGCCGGCCACTGGCAGATTAAGGATCTTGGCAGCACAAATGGGACAAAAGTAAATGATCGCCGGGTCGCGACTGCTACGTTGACTGACGGAGATATCGTCTCGGTCGGTCGAGTGCGGCTGCTGTTTCATGCAGCAACGCACAAGCACAGACAAGCCGCCACGACTCAAGACTTCTCTCTAGCAAACGCGAACCGCATGCCTGAACCTGGGGGTGACTTTGGTAAGCGCCGGGTGGATCCCACAGAACAGCAAACAGCCGAAATCCAAACGATCACGCCCGCTCAAATACCTGCCAGCCGCCCGTTCATGCTGGCCAGGCGGTACGAACTGGGTGAACTCATTCACGAGGGCTCGACCGGCACGTTCGTGAAGGCGCGCGACGCGAAGAGCGATCGTATCGTGTGCATCAAGATGCTGGCAGACCGGATTGCCAAGGACGAGGCAGAGTTGAAGCGATTCGTGCGCGGCGTTCAGACTGCGGCGAGATTGCAGCATCCGAATGTTGTGCAACTCTACCGCGCCGGGCAGTCACGCTTGCGCGAGCAGTGGTGGCTGGCCATGGAATTCGTCGATGGTCCGAGCTTGCGGCAGGTGATCGCCAGGTATGGAATCGGCAATATGCTCGCGCCGGCGAAAGTACTGTCGATCGCTTGCGACATCACCGCCGCACTCGAGGTCGCTTTCGAAAAACAGGTATTGCACCGAAACATCCGGCCCGAAAATATTTTGCTCTCCAAGTCGGGCACAGCGAAGTTGAGCGATTTTTCCTTGACCCGCGGGGTCGTGCTCACGACCTTGCAGCGAATCACCGGGTCGAACGAACTCGTGGGGGACTTGGCCTACATGGCGCCGGAGCGAACAGAACCAGATGGCCAAGTCGATTGTCGTGCGGACATTTACGCACTCGGCGCCTGCCTGTATACGTTGCTCGCAGGTCGGCCGCCGTTCACCGGACGCGGCACCGTGGACCTGATTGAACGCGTCCGACACGATGCTCCGCGACCACCCGGACGATTCAATCTATCGGTGCCTGGTCCCTTCGAAGGCGTCGTGATGAAATGCCTCACCAAGAGTCCCAGTGACCGATTCCAAACTCCGTTTGAACTGCGTAACGAACTCGTTCGCGTCGCTCGATTTCAAGGCATGTGGACGTAATCATTACCGCAGCTTGTTGATCGTAAATTCGGGGTCCAAGCTACTCATCGACGTATCCGCTTATTTACCGTCAGTAGCCTCAGCGACGAACAACACGCTGTTGCGATAGAACCCCGCCTGTGCTCGATTCGCCGGATCGTACCGCCAGATCTTGCCGTCGATGACAAACTTGTACTCGTGACGGCCGGGTTTGAGCGCCAGTCGTGTCGAGTAGACGCCGTCGGCGTCGGGGCCCTCCATCGCGTGGGCATCGGGTTTCCATTCATTGAACGTGCCGGCGAGGTAAACGGCCTTGGCCGACGCGGGGGCGCGGAAGTGGAAGGTGACTTCGGACTCGCCGTTTCCAAGCGCCTTCACTTGCGGGCCGCCGAGCGTGAGGTCTTGGTCGGCCAGGGCCATATCGAACATGCCGACCATCATTTCCTGCGCGGTCTGCAGGCCGAACGACACGGCCGCCTCAGGGTTCGGGTTCTTTGGGTTGTCGGCCGAGTTGTCGTAGTGGGCCGTACAGTGCAACTCGGTACCCTCGGGCAGGTGTTTCGGTTCGGCAAGCTGATAGATGTGCTGCCAGTTGAATTCGTAATTCGGCACGTCGAGCAGGATTTCGCCGTTGCCGTCGGGGTACTTCGCTTCGATGCGGAACGATTTCCCACGCAGGTGCATGTGCGGTAGCAGCGAGAACAGGATCGTATCCTGCGAGAATCGATAGCGCGCCGTGAGCACATGATCTTTGTCGCCGGGCGGGATTTTGAAGAACATGTTCAAGGCCGCATCGGCCCGCACCTCTTTTTTCACCGTGGCCGCGTCGGCGAAAACCAGGCCGACGCTCGATTGGTCGGATTGTGCGGTGCCGTTAGGCGTGTAGTGCATTTGAAAGACGAGCTTCGACCCTGCAGGCACGAATCGGGCGTGGCCGTCGGGCAAGTTCAGGGGCGGCATACCCGGTGCGGTCGCGGCGAGCATGTCAAAGCCGAACCCGCCTTTCGATTGCACGCTCGACCCGCCACCCGGCTGCAAGAAGATAACAATGTGGTGAGTGACCGCGCGGTTATCCGGCCGGCACTCCGCCGCGCGAATCCATTTGTCTTCCTTGAAACCCGGATCGACCATGTAATACTGGTAGTCGACAGTGCCCGTCGCCGGCACCTCGAACTGCTTCGGCATCGTGAGCACCACATCCGGCTTGCCGATCCGCCAGCCGTCCGCCCACTCGATCGGCTTGGGCAATTGCGACGGATCGCCCTCGGGCGAGCCGGCCGCGACCCACGCGACGATCAGTTTCTTCTCGTCGGCAGTCAGTCGCGGATCATTTTTGAATCGGCCATGTTCCGGGCTTGCGTGCCACGGCGGCATGCGACCTTCGCGTACAACTTCGGCAATCGTCTCTGACCAGTTCGAGGCATCCGCATAGCTCGTCAACGCGAACGGCGCGACTTCACCGGGCCGGTGGCACGATTGGCAGCGCCGTTGAAATATGCGAGAGATCTGGTTTGAGTAAGTGACGTTTTCGGTTTCAGCGTCGGAAATCGCCAGCGGGGCTGCCGTTGAGGCGGAAACCAGTCCATCCACGATGCACAGGCCGGCCAATGGCAAAGAAAGCAAAACACAGGCGAAGAGTTTCATCCGCACCTCCTTTGATTGGGTCAGGCACAAAATAATAAGCGCCGGCGAGGAACCACACAACCAACCAATCACTCGCCATGCACCGCGGTCAGTCGCGGTGTTCATGGCAGCACAGATCGATGACGACCGCAGAGCAGAGAATGAGCACGTCGTCTTGGTCCGGAACGACATTGATGCCGTAGGTATCGGTCAGACGAAACCACTTTTTGGATACGGCGGCGACCAAATTGCCGGCGCGAGTGAAAGTATATTCGCGATCGAGAAAATTCCCCTCGGCCAGCAAGTCGTTCGGACCTGGCACATCCACCGTGAACTCACAGCGAAGGAAAGTGAAGAGCGACTTCTTCACGACGGCGGCGACCTTGCCGCCGCGGTAGACGTAGTAAGTATTGCCCCACGCCAGCAGCTTCTGCGAGATGAACGCCAACTCGTTGCCCTGCATGTCTTGAAACGACAGCTTGTCGCCAATCGACAGTGCCCGCCCATCGACGTAATAGACCTTGTTTCCGTGCTCGTCTTCGATCACGAAGTCGTCGCCGAAGGAGAGCCACTTTTGTTTCATCAAATAGCGCATGATCGTGATCGGAGGCAATTCTGAAGTCGCAGTCTGTCGTGGATTTTAGCAACTGGAGTTTCAGAGTAGTAGTGGCTGCGAAAAGACCTTAATAAGTCACCGGTATCGCTGCTCTTGCCACGGGTCGCCGCGCATGTGGTAGCCGCCGCGTTCCCAAAAGCCGGCCTGGTCGCGGGCGAGCAGCTCGACGCCGCGAACCCATTTGGCACTCTTCCAGGCATAGAGCCGCGGCACGACTAGTCGGATTGGGCCGCCGTGGTCCGGGTGCAGCGGCCGGCCATCGTGCGTGATCACGAACAGGGCGTCATCGACCAGGAAATCTTCGAGCGGCATGTTGGTCGTCCAGCCGTCTTCGGCGTGTATGAGTGCGAAGCGGGCTTCAGGCTTGGGCGGGGCGTGGCACATGATTTCGCTAACTGAGACGCCTTCCCAGTGGTTGCCCAGCCGCGACCAGCGGGTCACGCAATGAAAGTCGGAGAAAACCTTGACGCGCGGCAGTGCGTGAAATTCTTCCCAGTTCCAGCGGGCTTCGCGTTCCACGAGGCCCCAAACGCGCAGGTCCCACGTCTTCGGATCGACGGGGGCGACTCGGCCTGCGTGTAGCACGGGCCATTTGCGCGTGCGCGATTGGCCTGGCGGAATACGGTTGGCACGCTGCGTGTCGGGGCTGATGATCACGCCCGGTGGCACGTCGGCGGGGGAGAGCGGTTCGCCGTCTTGATACTCTTGCGTTTGTGTCACACGGAAACTCCTACATTGCGATTCTCTCTGTTCAGGCTTCAGCCTCTTAAATGGTCCGGTGGCCCGTCGGTTACGATCGTCGCAGCAGATTTAGCGCTACTGCCAACACGACGACCACGCCAACGATCATCCCTTCGTACAGGTCGGCGCCGACGTGAAAGATTTTTGAAACCGCGTCGAGCACCGTGCGTAGAAATATGACACCCAGCACTGTGCCGAGGATCGTGCCCTTGCCCCCCTGAAGACTGCACCCGCCCACAACTGCCGCGGCGATCGCGTTTAGCTCGTAGCCGCGACCGAGCTGTTCGGGCTGGGCCAGCCCCTGATCGCCGACGTAGAAGATCGCGGCGATCGAACAAAGCACCGAACTGAAACAGTAGACAAACCACTTGAGCAGCCCGATGCGTAGCCCGCTGAGCCGGGCGGCCGATTCGTTTCCACCCAGTGCGTAGAGGTGGCGGCCCAAAATGGTGCGACTCATCAGAATTCCGGTGAGCACGGCGAGAATGAGAAAGACGATGGCCGAGATGGGAATCGCCAGTTCGGGCCAGCGATCGAAAGGCAACGCGATTTTCAGTTGCCAGCGGGCAAAGTTACGGAAGCTCGCGTCGAACACCTCGATCTGCGTCGTGCCGCGATCCGTGTTTGTAAGTCGCCGGGTCACGTGTTCGATCAGCACGCGGGCACCGCTGCGCAGGCCCACAAGGCTGCCGAACGTCGCGATGAACGGCGGAATGTGCAGCTTCGTGATGAGGAACATGTGCAGCGAGCCGATCACAATTCCCGCGGCAATCGTACCGGCTGCCGCCGCCGCGATGACCGCACCGCCGACCGGCTTGAACGCACGCATGGCATCCGGCGCGAGCAGGACCATGATCGAGGCCAGCACCGTGCCCGCCAGCGCGATCATCGACCCACACGACAAGTCGATCCCGCCCGACACGATCACGACCGCCGCGCCCAACGCGAAGATGCCGAGCATCCCAGTCTGCCGCAGTATGTCGAGCAGATTAGTGCCCGGTTTGCGCAGGTAGGAGTGCTGAGAATCGAGTGCTGCGGTGACCAGGATCACGACGAGCAGTGCGGCCAAGAGACCAAGCTCATTCTGCCCGATCGGGAGCCGACGCCAGAGTGGTTGTCCATCGGGATCAAGATTCGTCGTCATGGGCGATCACGAGCCGGTGAGGCTGAACTTGGCGAGCCAGTCGCGAAACTCCGAGAGCTTCATGAATTGTGTTTTTGCCCCGAACCGATCCGCGGTGAGCGGTGAGCCCTCGTCGGGCACAACCACCTTGAGCCCCGTGTCGTAAATGTTTCCGCCCGGCTGACCGAGGCTTGGGTACATCTCATTGATCGTAGCGTCGTCCTTTTCGACCAAGGCCTTGAGCGTTCGCGTCCCTTGATAGCCCATTTCATACGGATTCTGCACGACCATTGCGTCGATGTTTCCTTTGCCCATTTCGGCAATCGCTTCGGGCTCGGCGTCGAACGTGACGACGGTGAAGTCTCTCTTGCGGTTCAATTCCGTCACCACGCCGACGATGGCCGGGGCATTGTACGACCAGATGCCGACCAGTGTGTTGAGGTCCGGGTGGGTCTTGATGGCGTTGCGAACGTTTTCCTTGGCCCGGCTGCGATCGAGGTCGTCGCCCATTGGCCCTTTGTTGAGGTCCTTGAACGAATTGCCGGCACCATCGGCGAACCCGCCGGTTCGTTCCTGGGCATTCTGTGCGGACACGATGCCGACAAAGGTGATGAAGTTGCCGCCGTCGGCTCGCAGGCCCTTCGCGCACTTGCCGAGTTCCTGGCCGCCAGTCAGATTGTCCGTGCCGACGAACGAAAACCGCGCGTCGGCCAACAACTCGCGGTCAAAATCGGAATCGATCGTGATGCACTGCACTCCCTTTTGCATCAGGCTCCGCATTTCATCGGCGACGCCAACGGCCTTTGCTTGGGTGACCGAAATGCCGACGCCGATCACATCGCCCTGGTTGCCGATTTGGCGGAGCTTGTCGATCTGGCCCTGGACCGTGCCGTCGTTGACTTGAAGATCAACATTGACCCCAAGGTCCTTGGCGGCATTTTCGGCGCCAACCCGAACGGCATCCCAGAATGGCGAGTTTCCGTTCGTGATGATTACGTAGCGCTGTTCGGGAGTTCGAGCCGGTTTGTTGCCCCCAGTTCCGCCAGTCTTCGCGCTGCCGTCACATCCAGCCAGCGCGATGCAGATGGAAGCCAGCAAGGCAGCCACGGAAACCAACGAATTCGATGCACGCGCACCGGTCATGATGAACTCCTTGGGGTTGAGCCGCGTGTTGTGCGGATCAAAGTGCCCGAAGCAGCCCGCGTCGCAACGTTTCGGCGACCTGGGCCGGACCGTGACCGTGTTCGATCATGAGGCAGGGAACGCCGTACTGCTCGCACAGCGGTCGCATCTTTTCCGGCAGGTGGTGCCGAATGAATTCCTTCAACATGAGCACCAGGTCCACGTCGCGGCTGCGTACGCGTTGTTCAATCGAATCGAGCACGGCGGGGTCCGTGTCTTCGTGGGTCTCCCAATCGAGACAATCGAAATCGAACACCCGTTCCAACGACCTGCGCACGTCTTCGCGCGCGACTCCACCAATGAGCATCACTTTCATGCCGCGCGTGATTGTGACCAGGTCGTCAAACTGATCTTGCATTGCCTCGCTGGAGCCCGTTTCCTCTTCCCGGATTCGGTCGAGGTTTCGCCGCAGGGAACGGAACTCACTCCAGGTGTCGATGAGATCGCGGAAGGGCATTACCAGGTCGAGCACTTCTTCGTCGTCCGATCCCAATCCGGCGACCGCGCGGCTTAGGACTTCGCGAAATTCCTCCGCACCCTCGTCGGGCAGGTTGTACCGGATGAGCAGGGCCTTTAATTCGTCTAATGTCCCCTGGGCCGATTCACGCGCGGCTCGCGTCCGTTCCTGCTCGTGCGATTGATAATCGGCGTGCTGTCGATCCATGTCGCGTTTTCGTCGCGTCTGCTCCGACGCGTGCCTTAGTTGGTCCTGCGCTTCTTCGACGAACTTGTCCCAATCGCAACTGAAGTTGATTTGAAATGCTTCGATGTAGCCCGGCTCGTACTCCTTGGACAGGCCCACGAGCTTGCCGAAGATGCGTCGCGACAAGGCCTGCTCGTCGTCATCGAGCGGAAAAGTTTGCAGCCGGCGGTAGCGCCCGATCCAGATTTTCAGTTGAGCATATTGTTCCTGTGGGGCAAGTTGGCCGTAGAGACCGATGCCGTCTTCAATCTCTTTGGCCAGTGCCTTGAGCTGCCCGGTCGGGAAATACATCGCCGCCTCGCACATCAAGCGATCCTCGGCGGCAAGTCCCGGTAGCAATTGCGGGTGTAGGCGATCCAGATCGCAATGAAGCTGTTCGTATTCATCCATCGCCAGCCGCAACTCGCGCTTCGATTCTTCGGACTCGCGTATCGCGTCTTCGAGTTCTTCCATGGCCTGGCGCTTCTTCAGTTCAATTTCTCGTTGAGCGGCCAGGATGAGTTCCTCCGGAGTATCGTCGTCATCCAGGCTGGTTTTGACCTGGGCCATTTTCTTGACGACCTCTTTTAGTTTCTGTTCCTCGATCTCTGTCTGGGCCAATTCTTGCTGCCGCGTGGGGCGGATTTCGCGTAGCCGCTGGTCCGCCGCGCGCGCGCGTTCCGCGGCCGATCGCAACCCTTCCGATGCATCGCGAATCTCAATATGAATTCGCTGTGCGCGAGACTTGGCCTCCGCTTGGCGCACAATCTCCGAGAGTCGATCCAATGCTTCACTCATGACATGTCCTCACTTTTCATAATTTAACCAGGATCACTCGGGGAAACCGGCCGCCGTGGCTCCCGAGATACACCCGTTTCTCAATTCACCCGGCGCCCGTCTTCCCAAGGCGAGCGGCACGAGACGACTCTACTTTGCGGCGACCTCCACGTTCTCCAAAAGCAAAACCATAGCATGCGCGTCCACCAATGTACACTGAAAAGCCATGATTCGACCAGTGGCTTGATGCGTATGCGAATGTACAGTCGCAGATTGATAGTTGCAGTGTGAAAGCCCTCCTCGCCATTCTCTTTCGCCTTCGGTCTGAGAGACTGCGGAGAGAAAAAGGGCGTCCGCACGATTCGTGGGAACGGAATATTTTCCAAAAATTCGCCAGTGTGACTTTTTTTGACAGACACCAATCTAGCGTGTAGGGTTGCGTGACGAGCGAGAAAATGAAGAGTCGAAATGGTCGAGGGCCGGAGGTTCGCCTGTCAGGGTCACGTAACAGGCTGGCCGCATGGCGGGATCCGCGACGGGCGAGCCGCTGGCCTTCATGGCAATCAAAACTTTCCCGCTCCCCAAGGGTCAAAGGTGTTGCCGCGACCGCCCGGAGTGGAAAACCAACGACGGACTGTTCCCTCGCTGCATGCTCCTAGCCACACGCGAGTCCGGCGTCGGAACCACTTCGGGCGTCGCGGCAACCGTGTACGTTGGGCTTAGCCCGACCGGCGTGGCCGAAAGAGTCAGGCTGAAGCCTGACGTACGCCTCAACGCAATTCCTTCACCTGAATATTCCGAAACCGCACCTTCGCTCCATTCGGCCAGCCGCCGCCGCCGTGAACTTGAACCGCAAGCGAGCCGCGATCGCCGAGCGCGTCTTCGAATTTCTTGTCGCTCGCATACTTCGTGACGAGCGTGCCGTTGAGCGACGTCGTGATCGTCGGAGGGTTGCCCTCGACGCGGGCGCGGATCGTGTTCCAGTCGTTCATGCGCCAGAGCTTCGGCCAGTCGGCGACGTTGATGAGTGGCTCTCTGCCGGCGCCCTTGTCAGTCTTTGGGACACGAGTGGCTTTTATCGACTTCAGAGTTTTCTTATCGTCGCCCTCGTAGACGCCGTCGATCTGAAACGTCCGATTCGTAGCGCCGTCCAATCCTTCGCGGTAAATCTCGCCGATGTTCCCGGCGTCGTGATAGTCGATCATGATCTGGTAGCACTGCCCCTTGTCGTTCGAGCGCAGGAAGAACCCGGAGCAGACGCCCCAGTCCGGTTTCGTCTCGAAGATCACTTCGAAGTCACCGAGCTTCTCGTCCGTGAGCATAATGCCGCCGTTGCCGCTGCCCGGCGGGTCCTGCTCTCCCGCGATCGCGCCGTTATCGACCGTCCACTGCCCGCCGGTACCGTGGCCGAGCTTCGCGGGGTTCTTGTGCCAGCCTTTGAGCGATTTGCCGTCGAAGACCCAACGGAAGCCGGGCTCAAGTTTCCCTTGGTCGCTGGCGAGCGAATCCAGTTCGATCGTAAACAGAGACAATAGGACCGTGATTGTCGTCCCGACTCCGAATACGGCAAGCCTCCAGTTTCGCATTGGACAATCCTTGAGGGAAATCAGGTCTCACGCTGAGGCGCGGAGCACGCAGAGAAAAAGCCTATCCGAACCTCTGCGAACTCCGCGCCTCTGCGTGAGATCTCCTTGATCAAAGTTTTTGGTTCGCGAGAGCTAAATCTCCAGTAGCTCGCTCACTACCCGCGCACCGGTCACCGGCGCATCGGTCGCCGTTTCGTCGCGGCCGTGATGACGGTACGTGAGCTTGTTGTGGTCGAGCCCGAGCCTGTGCAAGATCGTCGCGTGCAGGTCCGGGACACTAACACGATCGATGGCCGCCTTGTAACCGAAGTCATCGGTGGCACCGTGGACGTGGCCCGCCTTGAAGCCGCCGCCGGCCAGAAGCAGGCTGAAGGCGTTGCGGTTGTGGTCGCGGCCGCTGCCGTTTTGCGAAACCGGCAGCCGGCCGAACTCCCCGGTCCAGACGACGATCGTCTCGTCGAGCAGTCCACGGGCTTTGAGGTCCTTGATCAGCCCGGCGGTCGGCAAGTCGGTCTTTGCCGCGATGGCCGGAATCTCGGTCTTCGAGTTGCCGTGACTGTCCCACGGCTGAAATTGCGGCTTGACCGGCGGGAATATTTGCACAAACCGCACGCCCGCCTCGACCAGACGCCGCGCCATCAGGCAACGCGTGCCGTAGCCGGCGGTGTTCTCATTGTCGAGGCCGTAGAGTCGCTTCGTCGCCTCGGACTCCCGCGCCAAGTCGAGCACGTCGCCAGCCGCAAGCTGCATGCGCGCTGCCAGTTCGTAGTTGCGGATGCGGGCCTCCAGTTCCGACTCGCGCGGATATTTCTTGCGGTGCTCTTCGTTGAGCTTGGCAAGAAACTCCAGGTTGTCGCGCTGCACACCGTCCGGCTGAGCGACCGCCGGGTGCAAGTTCAAGACCGGCGCTCCCTTCGTGCTGAACTCGGTGCCGCGGTGCAATGCCGGCAGCCAACCGCCCGCCCAGACCAGCGTCCCACTGGTGTTGTACCCCTCCGGGTCGCGCAGCACGATGTACGCGGGCAGGTTTTGATTCTCGGTTCCAAGGCCGTAACTTATCCACGCGCCGAGCGACGGCCGGCCGGGAAAGATCTTCCCCGTCGCCATCATCACCAGCGCCTCGGTGTGATTGTTGTGCTCCGTGAACATCGACCGCACCAGGCACAGTTCATCGGCGATCGACCCGATGTGCGGGATCACCTCGGACAGCTCCATGCCGCACTGGACGCGCGGATGAAACGTGAATGGGCTGCCCAGAAGCTGGTTCGCCTCGCTCCCCTTCTGGAACATCTCCACTTTGGTCGGATGCTCCTTGCCGCTGTGCTTTTGCAGTTCCGGTTTCGGGTCGAAGATGTCCATCTGGCTCGGTCCACCGTTCTGCATGAGCTGAATCACGGCTCGGGCCCGCGGCGCGAAGTGCGGCGATTTGTCCGTGAGATCGGCCGCGGCTAGTCGGCCGGATGTGTCAGCGGCCCGCGCCGCGCCGAGCAGCCCCTCGGAGTTCAGCAGGTAGCCAAGCGCCAGCGCGCCAAACCCGAGGCCGGTAGCTTCGAGCAAATCGCGGCGTGAGATCGGACGCGGTGGAATTCGGGTAAACGGCATTGGCATGGCGGGGCCTCCGTTTCAGACGGCCGCGGCGCAGTAAGGGTCAGTGGTTATCGGCTGGACGCGTCCAGGATGGTCACTCCCACGATATTCCCGTCTGCGTCATGCTCGATCAGAAAGCCGTCGTCTGACAACTCTGATTGGTAAATCGGTGCAGAGTCGCCGAACTTGACGTACAGCACATCCGCCTCGGCATCGTAGCGCAGGTTCATGCGATGAATCGGAAATCGCTTCAAAATCGGACAGAGGCGAGCCAGTTCAGTCAGATCTTGCGTGGCTACATTCTTGGCCATACTTTTCGTGACCTCGGCTGTTGCACGAGAAAACGGGCGGTGATGATGAACCCATCGTCGGCCGACACCTCGCGGTAAAATACTCCCAAGTGGCCACGGCGACCGTAGCTACGTACCGCGATCAGCGAGCCGCGGCGACCTTCGAATACCGCATCGGGACGTTCGACTACTCGGAGCACATCATCGAAGTAGTTCGCCAAGTCCACGTGGCCCTCGATGATGTGCTGCCATCGCTCCTCGGGAAGACGAATCGTTACGCCGTTCACGGATTTCACTTCGCCGGAAACGCCGTTCATCGGAAACTTATCTTAACCGAAATCACTATGCGCAGCATGACGCATTCAGTGGACGTAAAGAAACTCATTCGTGTTCAGCAGCATCTGGCACAAGCTGGCCAACGCCTTTTGGGCCGCCTGCTCCGGTGCAAGCGGCGGCGAATTCTGTTTCAGGTAGCGCTCGGTCTGGCGCTGGACGAGTGCAATGCCCCACTCCAACTCGGGAGCGGTCGCCTTGCGGGCCAGCGCGATGCGGAACGCCATATCGACTCGCTTGTCCGGTGTAGGGCCTGCGGCCGTCACGACCCGCGCGGCAAAATGGTCAGACTGCTCCAGCACAAAGGCGTCGTTGAGCATCGTGAGCGACTGCAGCGAGACGGCCGACGTGGTGCGGTGCGTGCAGTTGGTGGCAAGCACCGGCTGATCGAACACAGCCAGCATCGTGGGTTGATAGTTGCGGCGAGCGAGCAGGTAGAGACTGCGGCGGTACTGACTGGTCGGCGTGGGCAGGCCCTTGTCGGCGACGACGACCATCCCGTCCGGCCGGTTCTCCAGCGGGATCGGCGCCCCGCCCATCGTGCGGTCGAGCTTGCCGCTGGCCGCCAAGATCGAGTCGCGGATGGTTTCCGATTCGAGCCGACGCAGGCGCTGGCGCCAGAGGAGGGTGTTGTCGGGGTCAATCTCGCTTGGGACCGCGACTGCTGCTGCTGGCGACCCCTCACCCCCAGCCCCTCTCCCCGCAGACGGGGAGAGGGGAGAGGTGGATGCTTGGCGGTAGACCGACGAGGTCATGATCAGCTTGTGCAGTCGTTTCACGCGCCAGCCGCTTTCGATGAAATCGGCGGCGAGCCAGTCGAGCAGTTCCGGGTGCGTGGGCGGCGAGCCGGCGCGGCCGAAGTTGTCCGCGGTGGCGACGAGTCCCTGACCGAAATGGTGCTCCCACATTCGGTTGACCATGACTCGGGCCACCAGTCCGGCAGCGCGCGAGTCGGGTTCGGTGAGCCAGTGGGCCAGTGCGAGGCGCCGACCGCTGGTATGCGGGTGGTGCGAACTCACCGTGATCTCATCGGCGAGCGGGGGGCGTGAGCCCCCTGATTCGGGCGACTCATCGGTTCCATCAGGGGGCTCACGCCCCCCGCTCGCCGACCTATCTTGCTGCGCCGGTGGTGAGGGGTCGCACAGCACGCTCAAAAACCCCGGCTCGACGTCCGGCCCAGGCGTCTCGTAATTGCCGCGCCGCAAGAGGTGCGTCGGCAGCGGCGGACCGACATCAACGAGCGCCTGGATGCGGCCAAACGAACGCTTTTGTCCGTTGAGCGTGCCGATTTCGCCGTTCACCCTTGCGGTCGTGGCCTTGTCGGTGTCATTCAGCGAGGCGGCGACCTCCTCGGGTTTGATCTTCAGCGACGCCTCGAACTTGCCCGCCAGGTACTTCTGGATTTCGTTCCGCTTGTCGGCAGGCGTTTCGATCGCGGCCTTGGTGTCGGCACGAATCGGTTCCGGAATCGCGGCTAGTTTCGCCTCGGCCAGCTTCGCTTCGTACGGCCGACGCAGCTCGGCGAGCTGCTTGTTCAGTTCCGCCACTTGGGCGTCGATTCCGGTATTGTACTTGTCGATCACTGCCTTCTCGGTCGGCGACACGTCCGGCAGCGCGCGGTCTGCGGGCTGCTGCCAGTGCTGAGGGTGCATGGCCGGCGTGAAGAGCGCCATGAGCCGGTAATAATCCTGCTGCGGGATCGGGTCGAACTTGTGGCTATGGCAGCGGGCACACGCCACCGTCAGCCCCAGCAGGCTCGACGTCGCGATCTGCACCGTGTCATGCAAAACTTGATAGCGCGTGACCGCCGTGTTCAATTCGGGGGCGAAGGTTGTGTCCGGAGCATTCCGCAAGAACCCGGTCGCCACGAGCAACTCCAATATTTCCGGCGTGAAATTCTCGGCGCCCCGCCAGTCCACCAACTCGTCGCCGGCGAGTTGCTCGGTCAGGAACCGATCGAACGGCTTGTCCGAATTGAACGACCGGACGACGTAATCGCGGTAACGCCATTTCCCCTCCGCGACGTTTGTGATCCCGGCGTCGTTGTCGCTGCCGAGCGTGTCGGCGTAGCCGGCAATATCGAGCCAATGCCGACCCCAGCGCTCGCCGTAGTGCGGCGACGCCAGCAGCCGGTCGATCAGCCGGTCGTAGGCGTCCGGTGCATCGTCGCTCAGATATGCATCGACCTCTTCCGGCGACGGGGGCAATCCGATCAGATCGAAATACGTTCGCCGCATGAGCGTGCGCCGGTCAGCCTCCGGCGAAAATGCGAGTCCCTTTTCTTCGAGCTTCGCAAGCAAGAAGGCATCGATCGGTTTCGCCACTTGGCCCGTGCTCTTAATCGTCGGCACTGCCGGTCGAATCAGTTTTCGAAATGCCCAGAACGCGCGGTCTTGCTCCGTCACCGGAGCCGCCTCCGCCGCACTGAACCGCTCCGCGCTGGTTGCAGGATAGTTCGCGCTGGCGATCCAATCGCCGATGATCTGAATCTGCGCGTCCGAAAGTTTCTTCTCACCCTCCGGCGGCATCTTCCGGCTCGACACCTTCTTGAATAGCAAACTCTCGTCGCGCGACCCTCTCGCGATCGCCGACCCATGCTCGCCACCACGCAGTGTCAGTGAAACAGTCCGCAAGTCGAGCCCGGCCTTGCACCCCTCGAGCCCGTGACATTTCAAACAATGCGCCGCGAAGATAGGCAGCACATCGCGTTCAAACTGAGGCGATGCGGCCGATTTAGCCGATGCGGAAACATGAATCGGAGGCAGCCAGCTCGATAGGGCCGCCACGAATAGGCTAAAACTGACCAGAGAGCATGCTGCATTCTTGCCCCGCATAGTTGGCTCCCGGCGTGGCCGCCTCAACAATCATCAAACACTTATAAATGGCGGTTCCAGCGATTGCAAGGAGGTGACCCAACTCGATAGCTACTGGGAAGCCATCTGCGGCGGGGTCGCAGGGTCGGAGTCTTCGACGGCCCTGTCAAGCGAACGCCAATCGAATGATTCAGGGCCATCGAAGACTCCGACCCTGCCACCCGCCCGCCCGCCGTCGCCTTCGGCTCAGGGTTAAACGACGCGGCCTCCAGCCGCAACCAAAATGCGCGGAAGAAAACACGAAATCGCAAGATAGTAGTACGACTCACTTCCGCCCGCGTGGGGTATAAAGCGCATCCGCGGCGCAACTCGTGGGCAATCCTGACCTATGGTCTACTTGAATCATGGCCCACGATGTAAACGGGAAGGTTTAGTTCTGGTTGGTGCGGATGGTTTGTCGCAAGTATCAAAGCAAACTTGCCAATATCTGTTGGAGGATTTCGCACCGTGATTTCAAGTGTCTGAATAGAGGGCTTTGCATCCATCAATGAGACCGTCATCCAACTTGGAAAGTTTGATTTTTGTAAATCGATACTGAACTCACTCTTGTCACTGCCCGAGAAAGTCACGAATACTCGCTTTGTGCCTTGCTCAGACTCTCGGTTGAAAATAAGAGGCTGCGGCGACACTCGAATAGGCAGGAACGGTTCTACTTGCAAATCTACCGTCACCAGAGGCTCGACCGACCCGGCAACAAAAAGCCCAAGCTGCCCGCGCTGACCGTCGTGGTTTGGCTGCTCACACCTAACCGTGAAACAGTACTTTCGGAGTGTCACGTCGTTCGGCGTTGCGACTGCTTCGACCTTCACGGAATCGACGGCCACACTTTTCAGGTCACTTCGGGCTTCAACAATCCAGGGTGAGGGGGTCTTCTCAAACGTGTCACAGTATACGTCGAGCGTGACGGGGCTACCATCCACGCTTCGAAACAATAGATTCTTTGGAGCGATTCTGTGTAAATACGGAAGTTCCTGACCACTTTCTACTGACAATCGCAGCCGAACCTTCGGATTGTTCAGGCTGTTGGAATTGAGTTCGACAGCAGCGGTGCTTTCGCCCGCTGGCGGAACTACCGTTTCGATAGTCAATGGAGCCTGTTCACCCGGGCTTAAGACTCGCTGATCCCCAAACTCACGAACAGTGCATGCACAACTCGCATTGCTGAGACGAAGAACCAGTTCCTCGTCACCTGCATTCAAAACGAAAAATGTCCCTGATGCCTTTTTGCCTTTGTTCCTAAGTTCACGAGCCTGTTCGGCAGTAATGCGAATCTCCTCGGTCGATACTTGCAGGATCGGTCCTTGTCGAAAGAAGCTTCTCCCGGCAAGTACAGCGATAAATGATAGGCAGATCGCACACAGCAGTGCTCCCGCCACCAGAGTTTTTTGACTAAAACTTTTGTGCATCGACGGATTCGTTGCCATTGCGGGTTCCAAGTGCACGCCAAATATTCAGATCAACATGCTGCGAAACGAATCGGACCTTACCGGAGGCGAACAGCACGTTCACGCCTCCAGGATGTTGACTTCGCGCCGTGAAGATTCCAGTTTCTGGAAGTGTGATCAGTACTGCACAGTCCGGCATGGCAGCATTAGGTGTTTCAACGTGGTTGTACCATGTGTTTCGGGGTCCGGCCAGAAACCAGGTCAGTCCCGCATCCGAAAAGTGTGGCACCACAGCGGAAGAGACTGACTGGCACCACGATCGAATAGTCTCCGGAGGTGGCACCGAGCCACCGGGCAAAAGGAATCCATCCGTTTCTGCGCTAAAGTGGCGATCATCTCCGTCACCGCGGCGTTTCTCCGATAGGGCTGCAGTTTGTTCCAGGCCGTCCGTGAAGTCGACAGTCGAAAGGCATGGCGGAGCCACCCGGAATGCGCCGTTTCCACCTTCTGGAGAACTGCTCGCCCAGGTAGGATACGGGCTAGTTCCATGATTGGCTCGATAGCTGTTCGGAGAGGCGTAAGAGACACTAAACTCGAAGGAGTCCGAAGGGCAGAGGAACAGCGCTATCCGACTGGCCATCGCTGTTCTATTATCCACTGACGACGGTTCACTGAGAAAGTTGATGCTGTTGTACACACTCGTTTGCTCGATGAATGGCAAGAGTTTTGAATGCATAGAATAGTCGCGTAAACTTAGCTTGGTGCCGAAAAACAAGCCGGCACCGTGTGACGGAGGGAAGAGGGAGTGGTTGGCTTGATACGCGTGCAATGCGATGCCGAGTTGTTTGAGATTATTGGCACATTCTGCCCGTGAAGCAGCCTCGCGGCCACGCTGTACGGCAGGAAGAAGCAACGCAGCGAGAAGCGACAGAATGCCGATTGTCACCAGAATCTCGATGAGCGTAACCGCACGTCGACCCTCACCGGCTTGGCATAGTTGGGCGATACTTCTTTGCATGATACCACCAAGCTAACCCAATCAAGACAAAGCCTTCCCCGAACAGCACCACACTACTCCAAAAACTCCGGTGAATCCCCTGAATCTCCAGTTTCTGCTCATCCGCCGATACAAGCAATGCTGCTCCATCCCAACGCTCAGACAACAGATCGAAGTCGACCCAATGCGGGGGCAATGGGAAATCGATTACTTGAACCTTTGACTGCGCCGTTCCATACGTTACTACGTAGTGTCGCGGTAGTTTTGGTTGACGACGGATGGCAATGATCGCTGATGTACTTGGAGGTTCATTCGGAGCCATTCTCACACCTCGACAGTGCAGCCCCTGAGACTCCAAGACTACTCGAATTCTATCCAAGTCCACAAAGTCACCTGCACCGCTGAGTTCTCTTTCCGCCTCTTCAAACGTAATGGTTGTTCCAGCCAATCGCGCAGCCATCACCAGAGCGTTCACGCCGCAGCGCCTGTCGGTAACGCGATCCTCATGTGAACTGAGGGAGATAATTAGTAAGTTCACCACAAAGCGTGAGACCAAGACGAGCCCCCCGAATCAAAGGCAGTTTCCTGAGCTACCACTACAGAGCATCTCATAGAAACAACGCACAAGCTCGCAGTTTGAGTCGGTAATGCACGTGGGAACATTTGTACAAGTGGTAGGCCCAAAAGGAAAACAAATGAAAATAACAGGATAGTAACAAAACTTGTTCGGATTGTTTGTGAGTCCGCATTGCCAGTAGTCTTCACCTCCGGTTCCGGGGGGTGCATTGTTATAACATCCACATGTTCCTGGCCGGCTGACCGTCATACAAAACCCAATGACAGCACCGTCCCCTGCCGAAATCTCGCGTAACTCGGCACGAGACAAATCCGGACTTGAATTTGCAAGTGTTACGATTCCCGTCGAGAAACAAACTGTCCCGATCACCGCCAAAACTACAGACTTCATAGACATGGCAAACCTCCGTTCAGAAAACTTAAGAACGTCGAACCAAAACTACTAGAACCAAGACAAGTACTCCGATGACACCTGCGATCACTGATGGTACGTAGGAATACTTGGGCGCGACAGCGCGATCTTTTTCGTGTGTAGCCGACGCCTCCTGAAGTGCCCTGATGGCCTGGTCGGATCTTTCAGCCACTAGACGATCATCACCGTCACCGGCGATAAAGCTGTTACCTTTGTCCTTGTCGTGAACCATCGTTCCTGCCGGAAATTCCAATTTGAACTCCTCTCTCCGCACTGATTGGTTTAGGCCTAATTCTTCCACGTCCACCCGGCAGACGATGATCGGCTCTCTCTTCGTTGGATACCAGAATTCGCCTTTTGCTCGAACCGGAAAGAACATGTTCTCTCCATCCGGAAGGAGGTACTTTTCAAGCTTTTCCGCGACATACTTCTCGCGAGACCCAACTCGACCTTTTGTCTGATTGAACTCCAGTTGCCGTACCACAAACCCACCAGAAACATCGATGTGAGCTGTTACGGTGTTCACACTTCCGCTGCGGGTCTTGCATCCCGTGGCCACGAGCCGGTGACATTGGGATTTTTCAACCAGTTCATTGCCGTCAAGAACCAGAGATTCACCGCTGGTTAGGACACGATGCAAGGGAAGACCGTAGCCCCAAACTTGCACACCGCTCAGGCTGACCAGCAATGAAGAAAATGCTGGAGCTTCGAGAACACCCGTCCGCGTGTTACCGACTTGCTGCCCATCGGCACTTACCGAAAGTTCAGAGCCTCGTTGTCCGTCAAAGACCAGGCGCGTTTTCTCTGCTAACCTGTCGGTCACCTCGTCCCGCCTTTCAATTTCATACAGAAACATTTTTTCTGGAAGGTTTGCCTTCCATACAATTCTCTGATACCAGGGCGTTGATCGCTTAGGTGGTGGGTCGCCCGCTTTTTCAGCGAGTGACTCAACCAACTCTTTTCCGGCCTTGGTGTCCTTGCCGCGTACAACGTAACGGCAAACTATGCTCTCCACCCTGGAGTATCTTGACTCTAATCCTGCAATGAGGATCTCAGCGGTAATGTCATCGTGACTTGAGGTGGAGACAAACTGAGGCTCATCTGCCCTGCCAGGTACACTACAACCCAACAGGAGAATTGCGATGGACAGCATGAAGGCCAAGGCGATGGCCTTAAATGACCAAATCGAAATCTGCTGATTGTTCATCGCACCAGTCGTGTTCATGTCGAGCAAAGTTGCGAGCCTAAGCGCGAGTATCCATCCACTCTTACTTGATATCGACGGCGATTTTACCCGCCAGAATCGCAGTGGCTATACCCAAAAATGGGTAGATGGAAAGATTTTTGCCCCTATTTGTAAGGCCAAGCTCGCCTTTGGGTTGGGAACAATCTGAAAAATCTATCTGCGCAATGTCCGGTTTTTCGAAGAAAGCGCAATTATGTATTTGATGAAAGGCTCGGCGAGGAACCGCAATCCTGAACGGCTATCGGGAATGGCCAGATGCCGCTTGACCTGCATTGCGCACAGCCCTGGAAAACCCGAGCGCGCTGTTGTAGCCGAACTTGCCAAAGGTCGGGCGGAACTCACGTTGTCCACCCGAATTCTGGCGAATTCGGCTACAGCCCGTGCGCAATGCAGGTCGAAGGTTGGCCTTGGATTGAGGGTTAGGGGCGGGGCGTGGTTGCGGTGAGGGCGTTGAGTATTTTGGTGCCTTGTGGAGGGTGCAAGCGATGAAAAGTAGCTATGTGTTTCTGGTGATGAGGAATGTCTCACATGCAGATTGGTCCTACCGGCTCGACCACAAGACGGTCGTACTGGGCAACGGTGTTCACTGCCAAGTCTGGATCCCAAACGTGTTCGGCGGGCTGTCGTCGGAACACGCCGAACTCGGGGCCGACGGCGGCAGGCGATGGCTGCGCGATCTGGGGTCAACCTCGGGAACTGCTATCAACGGAGTCTACATTGATCACATGAAACGAGCCTCACTGGAGATCGACGATTCAATTTGGATGGGTGGCGTCGAAATCGAAGTTCACGTCCGGATCGCGAGCGTGGCCCATGTCACGCCGAAAACCGCCAATCCGTCGAGCTCACCCGACCCGGCGATCTGGGCAAACCCGAGTCGCAGTGCCTGTGCCATTCTCACCCCCACTGAGACCGAACTCTTACTCTGGTTCAGTCGCGGGCTTACTAACGCCGCGCAACTTGTCCGAAAACTCGGTATCACCAAATCCACAGCCGAAACTCATATCAAGTCAATCCACCGCAAGCTGAAGGTGCGCTCACAGGGCGAACTTGAGCATTGGCTCAAAGAAGCTACGAGAATCGGGGGGGGGGCGAAGATGGTAAGGCAATGAACAGAACTTCCAATTCATACATTTCAAACGAACCACTTGCGTCTCGCTAACCCGAACTTCTCACGTGGGGTGGGACAAGCTCGCGAAGAGTAATGGTGTGCCGTCGCAAGCCGAAATGCTCCCGAATTCACACTTTTCAAGTTCAAGCCATCCACCCGCGAGCGAAGGCCCACCAGTGTCTCGGCTTGCTCGTCACACCCTACGTACCTGTGAGAAATCTGGGCTAACTGATCACTCCACCTTTGCAGTCACCGTTGAAAGAATCGTCTGCTCGCGGGCGTGAAGCAACCGGCCTTGGCCAATGAGAATGAAGTAATAGCTCGTCGTGACTACCACCAGCTCCAGCGCCGCGCCGATCAGATAGATCGGAACTCCATTGAACCAACCGAAAAAGTGCAGCAGTTGCTCGAGACCGAGCGGCACCAATGACAAACCATAAACGATTGGAAAGAGTAGAAAGAAGCCCAGTTGAATTAGCATAGGAATCGCCTTGATATTCGCCGGCTTGAGCGAACCTGCGGCCATGGGAATCGGAGCCAGAATCGAGGTGAGGTTTCCCACGAGGCATGAAACGAGGAAGAGCGAAATGAGTTCGGCGAGCGTGGCCAGGAAATGTGTGGTCTCGAGCGGATATCCAACCTCGACGAACGCCACGCAGAACAGCCCCAACCCGAGTGCCAGCGGCACGAGAGCGATATTTTTGCCCAGCAGGATATCGCGGCGCGACGCGGACGAGAGAACCAGGAACCGAAACCCTTGCCGGTCGAGTCCAAATTGGTTACCCACGATCTGCATGAGCGTGAGCATGATCATGGCGCCCGCCCCGAACGCCATGTAGGGACGAGCCAACTCCGGCGGACGAATACGACCCCCCAACAGCATGGAACCGAAAACGACTACCAGGATCGCGGGAGTCATGATCAACATTTTCGCCTCGGGGCCGCGAATCAGCGAACGAAATGATGCCATCGCAACGGCCGACACTTGCTCGGACACAATCGGCAGCCTGAGTTCGATAAGCCTGACGCTACCCGGAGCGGGCTTCACCGCCGTAGGCTTCACGCTCGGCACGGTGCGAGACTGCCTCGCCGTAAAATGCCCGATGTAGATTCGCAGCGTCGTGCGATACGAACGCCACAGGCTGCCGGCCCCAATCAGTCCTGCCCCGATCGTGCCCCACAGGGCCGGCAGCACGTTTCCATTCGCACTCGACATCGCTCCGTACGGCAACCAACCGATCGGCAGGACCAGATTGACTCGCGTAAAAATCTGCTCGACTCTTTTCAGCGTTTGCTTCTCCACTTCTTTGACTCGAGCCTGGTGTGCGGAATTTAGTTCATCGAGCTGACGCTTGTAATCTTGGTCGTCGAGTTTGCCTTTTTGATGCGACTCGTTCAATTGCCTGGTCTTGACCTGTAGTTCCAAAGTCAACGGATCCTGCTTCGATGATCGCCCCCAGAAAAACACGTTGATGAGATTTGGCAGTTGCGCCATCAGTACAATTGAGATTGTTGCCACGGCGATGATCGTGCGGCGGCGACGCTGGTTCAGCATCAGCGCGGCCAGCCAACCTTGGAATTGGTACGTAATCGCGGTCACCATGAGCAAGAAACCCGCCAGGAGCGGGAAAACCATGACCATGGCCGGCCCTTTGGCGATCATCAACGCGATCGAAAGTCCGATCATGCCCGGCAGGAATACGACCAGACTCAGACTCAGCAGCGAGCCGACGTAGTTGATCAAAAACGTACCCGCGAGCGAGACGGGCAGGTGAAGGAGCTTCTGGAGCGAAAGCACTTCCGATCGCTGCAATTCCGTGACCAGCCCGATCAGCCAAAAGAAAATGAACGCGACGACGACCGCATCCCACACGATCATGATGACCGCCGGCGATGCCTTGGGAAGCGCAAACGTGCCGACGAACAGGGAGACAAAGAACATACTGACAGAGGTTCCAAGCACGCACACGGCCAGGAACGCCAGGATGATTTTGCTGGCGATTCCGCCGCGGCGCAATTGGTTCAAGCTCATGCGCCAGCGCAGCCAGAGAATGGTTTGGAGGTGCTGCCAATTCACGATGCGGCGCCCTCCAACCACGTCGGTTTGCGAGTGGCTTCGGGATCGCTGCCGACCTTTTCCAAGAAACGGTCTTCGAGCGAACTGCCGCGGCGAAGATCGTCCAACGCCGTCTGCTCCACCAGCTTGCCCTTGGCGATAATCCCCACATGCGTACACAGCTTCTCGACGATTTCCAAAACGTGCGACGTGAGGAACACCGTGGACCCGCGTGCCACATAGCCGCTCAGCATGTCGCGGATCACGCGCGACGTGATCGCGTCCACGCCTTCGAACGGCTCATCGAGAAAAAGCAGGTCGGGGTTCGGTAGCAGTGCCGCGGCCAATGCCAGCTTCTTCTTCATGCCGTGCGAATATTCCAGGGTCAGCTTTTTTTCTTCGTTCTCCAGGCCAAAGAGCGGCAGAAGTTCATCGATGCGGCTGCGAGTCGTTTCGCGCGGCAGCAAGTACATGCGGCCGACGAAGGTGAGATATTCGCGTGCGGTGAGATTATCGAACAGTGCCAAATCTTCCGGTATGACGCCGAGGTGCCGCTTCGCGTCGAGTGCCTGCACCGGGTCGAGCATGTTGCGGCCGAGCACCGACATCTGCCCGCGCGACGCGGCCAACAAACCGGTGAGCATTTTGATCGTGGTCGATTTGCCCGCGCCGTTCGGGCCGAGAAATCCATAAAACGTGCCGCATTCCACTTGCAGGTTTACAGAGTCTACGGCACAGAAGCCGTCGAAGTATCGCGTCAGTTGCTGCGTTTCAATGGCCAAGCTCATGGTGGAAGCATTGTCACCCGGCTGGTTTCGGCTGTCGAGTCGCGAGAGGGACTGGACGGTGCCAAGAATTGCGGATCCCGCCCCAGAAGAAGGTGCCTGGTGAGTTGTTTTGCCGCAGGAGTAGGTTGGGTCTCCGACCCGACCAGCCATGAGCGTCGGGGGTCGAGTCGGAGACCCAACCTACTTCCTGCGGCTCAGTCGTGTTGGGATGTTACTCTTTTTCTGGCTTGGCCGGTTCGGCTGGTTTGTCTTCCGTGGATTTCTTGTCTTCGGCCTTTGGTGCGTCGGCAGCTTTCTCAGCGGCATCGGGTTTGGCCTCTTCGGCGGCCGTCTTCGTTTCCGCAGCTTCGGCGGGTATCGCGATTGATTCCGCTGCGTCACCTGGTGCGCCCACACCTGGCATTGGGCCAGTCGGCTGCGGGACATCGCCCGAACCCGTGGGCCTCGCGGCTTCGCCACCGCACCCGGCACAGAAAATCATCACCAAACTCAGGACCACAAACGCACTCGTAAGCTGTCTCATGGCAGTATTCTCCTCTGGCAACAGGAACTCGCATCCTGAGAACGGACCAATTCCGCCCTCTCGGAGCCCAATGGTTAGATGTAAATCGGGTCAGTTTTATTCCCAAATCTTGCCGGCGGGGAATAAAATGCCGATCTGCTGCATCCTTTGTATCGTAAGGGACACCATGGGCAAGACGGACGGCTCAATGGACGTCAGGGCTTTGGTCGACCAGCATTATGAAATGCTGTATCGATTTGCGTACCGGCTGAGCGGGTCTGGAGCCGAGGCGGAAGATCTGACGCAAGATACTTTTTGCACGGCACAGGAGAAGATCGCACAGCTTCGCGACCCGGCCAGCGCCCGAGGATGGCTGTGTAAGATTCTGCGGAACCATTTTCTAATGGCCCGGCGTCGTTACACGGAGGTATCGATTGAATCGTTGGAAGACTTGGCCGTTGAACCCGCGACAGCAGAGGATGGCCCGCGAGAGATTGATGCAGAGCGGGTGCAAGAAGTGCTGAGGGAGTTGCCCGAGCCGTTTCGAACTCCCGTCATCCTTTTTTATTTTGAAGAGTTTTCGTACCGCCAGATTGCGGAGCAGCTTGGGGTTCCGATCGGAACAGTGATGAGTCGACTTGCCCGAGCAAAGAACTTCTTACGAGCCCACCTGCAGGCCCACTGTGTTGCCGTCCACGTGAATCCTTCCGTACCGGGAGTACCCTGATGGACTGCAAAACCGTTCTACGAATGTTGGAATCGTGCCGCCCCACGGGCGACGATCTGGCTCAGAGCGAACTGGCGCCGGTCGCCGTGCATTTGGAAGAATGCACCGAGTGTCTGGGCCAGTTTCGTGCTCGTCAATTGCTGGACGGCCAGATCGCCACGTCGATTCAAGCCGTCCCGGTGCCGGCCGGTTTACGCGAGCGAATTCACTCGCGACTCGACCGCACAACACGTCGCCACCTTCGGCTGAGACCGAGTTTGTGGACAGGGGTTGCCGCGGCCGCCGCGATTCTAATCGCGGCAGCCGGCATTTGCTTCTGGCCTCACGAAAATGATTCCATCGTTGCGATCAACATCATGGAATTTGGCCAGAGTGACTTGGCTATTCTGGAAGCCAACGAAATCGAGGATTCTCGCTCAGTGCCCTCGTCCATTGGTGATGCCCTCGCGTTGAGCAGTTGGTGTGACAAACAGATTCGACAGCTCAAGGTCCGTGCAAAGCCTTCCACGAGATGGCCGATTCAGAACCTGAACGCCATTGGCCGCACGAACATCAAAGGCCGCGCCGTAGCCGTTTTTCAATACACCGATTCGAATGGCAGTAGCGATCTGCTCGCGCTGCCGAGTTCCCATTTCAATGTTACGGGCATGAAGGCGGGCACGATGTTGTTGCACCGCACTCGCAGTAACTATGTTGTCGTTGCCTGGCAAGAGGCCGGTACGACCTACGTGGCGGTGCTCAAGGGTTGGCCGCCGGAGGAATGGCGGCGACTGCTGGCACCGACTGGTGGCATGACGTAAAACCCCGGTTCCAGCCGGCACGGACTTGCTTCTTGTCGCCTGGCCAGTAGACTACTGTCGTATCTGTTAGAGAGGCGATTTGATCCCATTGGGTTAGGGCGGAAGAAAATGCTTGCTCGCTGCGTAAGGATTCTGGGCGTTACCCTACTGGCTTCAGCTCTCTGGATTTCGCCTGCCTTTGCCCAACGGGGTCAGCCACCGGGGCCGGCCCAACAGTCTAAACGCAAGCCGGTCGTGCAATACATCGTCGTGGTAATCCTGCTCGGCGTTCCGCTACTGCTCGTGTGCCGTTCCAGCCGGCGCATGTCTTAAAGGCTCTAACAAAATGGGAACAGGCACCTCGCAGACTCGGAGCCAGTCCTCATTTTGTTAGGCGTTCTTAGAATTGTTCGGAATCTTCGCCGATCCTTGCCTCGCTGCTGCCGAACACCAGATCGCTCGGATTCCAACCCGGTTCGACTCGGTTGCCCAGACTCACGTAGAAGAAATCGCACTCGGGGCATTCTTTGGGGTGGCTGAAGAATCTCACGCTGCCGTCTCGGCACAAGGCGTTCTGGCCACGGCCTTCGTGGTTCGGGCTGTTGGAGTGTCTCAGATTACCGTCCGCACTTCGGCTCGGGCTGTCCACGAGCAGCGACTGGCCCGCCAGCCGGTCAATTCGCGAAGCCCGGTAGACGCCATCTTCCATGAAACCGAGCAAGCTGCCGTAGCTGCCGCCCGCGGAACGCACCAGGCTGGAGAGTTTCGCGATGTCGTGTTGCGCGAGTCGCATCTCGCTCAGCGTTGGGATCGCCGCGGCACTGTCGCCCGTACTCGGACAGACGAACATCGATCGATCCGAAACAAACTGGCTTTCGAGCAGGATCGGGGCGTAGATACCCGCGACGGCCAACGGTCCGGAATTGCTGTAAAACGGCAGATAGTTGCCGTGCTTTTCCGCATAGGATTCGAGCGCGACACCCAAATTCCGCATGTTGTGGCTGCACTCGACAATCGAACGCTGCTGGCGCGATTCGTTGAGTGCCGGGAGAATGATGACCGACATCGCCAGCAGAATGCTAGCGGCGATCGCCAGATCGGTAAGCCGCCACTGGGTCGTCGGCGCGGCACACCACGGCTCGGGCCGGCGGAGCCACATCACCCGCCGCACGGTGCGTTCGGCAAGTCCGTGTGGCGGTTCGAGGTCCGGGTCGGCCGCAAGTGGCCGCATGGCCCAGCCGATTCGGTCCAAGTCTTCCCGCAGCGCGGGATTCTCACTCAGTTTTTTTTCCACGTGTTCCGCAGCGTCTCGATCGAGCGCCCCTAGGAAGTAGCCGACAAGTTCCTCTCGCATGACGCCATTACTCCACAACAGGCTGATTTTCTTTCCACGCTTGGGCCAATTTGGCAATCGCCGCGTGCAATCGCGATTTCACCGTGCCCACGGGGATGCCCAAAATGTCAGCAATCTCGCGATACTTGAGCCCCTGGTAATAGGCCATAACCACCACCGAGCGCAGATAGGGTGGAAGCCGTTCCAGCGCGTCTCGCACCCACTGCTGTCGCTCGGCACTTTCCAGACCCTCCAGCGGGTCCGTTTCCGCCCCCTCCAGTAGCTCCGCAAACGAATTGCCCGACTCATCCTGACTCGGTGCCTTGGTGTCCAAGCTTACGGTGTGATGCCTGCCCGCTTTTCGCAGCGCGTCAATTGCCTGGTTCGTGGCGATCGTGTAGAGCCACGGCCGAACCATTCGCCCCTTTTCGTACAAATCCAACTTCAGGTGAAGCTGCAGGAAGGTCGTCTGGAAGACATCCTCGGCAAGCGTCGCATCGCCTAAGTATCGTCGCAGGTAGTTGTATAGCTCGCGTTCATACCGATGCACTAGTTCCGTGAACGCGGCAGTATGCCCCGCCCGGTACCGAAGCAGCAATTCCTCATCGCTGAGGTTTGCCAAATCAGGTTCCTTGTCTCTTGGCCTCGACATGTGTTACGACACACTCCCTGGGTCGGTTCGACTCCCCTGCCCGGCTTTTGAAAGGTGCATCCATTCTCGGCTCCGGCGGCCAGAGAGTCAACGACCAAATTCGAACGGTGTCGCCAAGAATCCCGGCAAGCGGCCGGCATGATCCGGCTGATGAATTATGTGAATTTGCGGAGCCTCATCAGCAGGCTGACACCCACCGATCGCCACGATTTCCGCATTCGAGAATGAGCGGATGTCGAAGTGGATGGTTCAATCACTTCACCGGTGCCGAGATCGGCTCGCCGCCAAAAACGACGCGATTGTCACCGACGAGCCAGCGGATGATCAGTTCGCGTTCGAGGTCGCTGAGGTGAACGAGCTTGGTCTCTTCGATACGTTTGCGTTTCCCCTCGGCATTCGGGTCGTCGGCACCGATTTGGGCAAGGCGGAGATCCTGCACGCGGTGGAATTCTTCCTTGGTCACTTCGCCGGCGGGGCCTTCGAGGTCTCGAAAGAGGGGCATGGCGTTGCGGTCACCGTAGCGGTGCGGATGATCGGGCGACATGAGCATCAGTCGAATCCAATCTGCCGATGCGTAGCCGGTAAAGTCCGGGCCAGGGAAATCGGTGGGCATCTCGCCCGGCTGCGGCTCGTAAGTGTGACAGCCGCTGCATCGGTTCATGAAGGCCTCGTAGCCCTTGGCGAACGGCGAACCAGTCTCACTCTCCTTCGGCGTTCCGCGCGGATGGGCCGAGAGCCAGCGGGCAATTTCATCCAGCTCCTTCAGATCTTCGGCGGATGGGTCGGCCAATTCTTCCTTGACCCAGCGCGACATGCGTTTGAGTTTCGTGTGACCGAAAAATCGCGGGCTGTCCGGGTCTTTCAATAGGTCGCGAATCCACTGCTCAGATCCAAAACCGGCCAGATTGGACGCCTCTTTGCCTTCGGATGCATCCGGTTTGTAAGTGTGGCAACCCGCACAATTCTGGTCAAACAATGCCTTGCCTTGGATCAGCGGATCGCGTCGCAAGAGATTGATCGCTCCGTCGGCCGGAATGCCCGACGCCGCCAGTTGCACCGCGCGAGCACCGAGCACCTCTGCGTCTCGCCGGCGGTCCTGAAAATCCTGATTCTTTTTGTCGTCCGAGATGGCCAGCATCGTCAAAATACCAACACTCACGAGCAGACTGACAATCGCCGCAATGCCCGCCCAGTGTCCGAATTTTCGCAGGCGGCCGTGACCGAGGAGCGGCAGGGAGAACAGAATCAAACCAGCCCCGGCTGGAATGATCACCGTCCCGACAATCTCCTGTTCGCCTTCGAAATACTTGAGGAGCTGATAAAGAAAGAGGAAATACCATTCCGGCCGAGCGGAATAATCGCTCGCCGGATCGGCCGGCGCATCGAGATTCACACCGTACCCGGCACGACCTGCGTGCGCGATCTTGTCCCACAAGCCGGACGCCGATTCCAGCGTGCCCGGCGGCGAATCAATCTTGTGCCCGTGACTAGCCCACACGGCCAAGGCCATCATGACGCCAAAAACACCCACGCTCATCAGCATGTCGCGAAACGCTTGATCGGGCCAGAACCAGCCTTCGCCCGTGGCATTCGGTGGCGTGGTGACACCGTGACGCCGAAACACTGCCACGTGCGCGATGATGAGCACCACGATCAACGGCGGCAACACACCCACGTGCAGCGTGAAGAAGCGGCTCAGCGTGTGATGCCCGTAGGCCGGTCCACCCACGATGATCTTTTCCATGAACGGCCCAGCGATCGGCATGTTGCCGACGATTTTGGTCGCTACCTGCGTGGCCCAATAACCCTTTTGGTCCCACGGAAGAAGATAGCCGGTGAGGCTGAGCCCCAACACGCAGCCGAGCAAGCAAAGACCAAGCCACCAATTCACTTCGCGCGGCGGCAAGTGGGCTCCGGCGATGACCACTTGAAGCATGTGGATGCCGAGCAGCACGACCATCGTCTGCGAGCCGAAATGGTGCAGGCCGCGGATCAGCCAACCAAAATCCATCTCATACTGAATGAAATACACACTCGCCCAGGCCGTGCTGTCGCCGGCGCTGTAGGCCGTCATGAGCAACAAGCCGGTGATGAGCTGGACCGAAAAGACGAACGCCAGACAACTGCCCCAAACGTAACGCCAACGGGCCCCGCCGGGAATATGTTCGATCAAGAGTGCTTCGCGCAGCTTGCGATAGCCGGTTCGATGGTCTAGCCAGTTGGAGAATCTTTCGAGCACGGATGAGTTCACTCGCGGGGTGCAAAAATGAATGGCGGCTTGTCAGACTACACTTAGCCGACGGGGCGGTTCATGTCTTCGGAATTCTATCTTCTTTACCCTGGACGAAGTTTTCATATTTGACCCGAACGACAAAATCGCCGTCGGCACCGAGAATCGGTTTCAATTCGACATCCAGACGGTCCATGTCTCGCGGTGCAGGGTTCGCACGGCCGAGCTGCTGTTCGTCCACGCGATGGCAGGCCGCGTCAAACGTCGCGCCGTGGAGCGGACAGACGAAGCATTGCGATTTGTTCTCGAAATTGATGGAACCGCCGAGATGCGGGCAAACGGAAGAATAGGCCTCAATCTTGGGCGTGCCGTCGGCGTTTGTGCCTTCACGTCGCACGATCCAAACACGCCCGATCACGTCGTTCGGGTGTAGCGTCCAAGCATCGCGCCGAATGTCGCGAACGATCACCTTCACCGGCTTGTCCACCGTCAGCTCGCTCAACCGCGTGACTGGTTTGAACGCACCGGCAAGGGCCGGACGATTGCGAGCGTCGAACAGATAGCTGACACCGGGAATTCCCAAAAACGCGGCGAACAGGCCACCCAGCCCGTTCGTGGCCCATTTCAAAAGTGTTCTACGCTCCATTGACGGGGTTCTCCGGGAGGAATTTTCGAGGTGGGATTTCGGCAACGAACGACCGCATTTTCGACGATTCCCCACTCACGCACGCGCTGACGAACTGCCCAATTCCTGCTCGTCTTCGATCGCACAGGGCGACCTAAACTGCATGATCGTCCGAGTCGTCGGCATCCTCACCAACCAATCGATCCACCGAAGCGATCAGCTTGTCGATTGCGAAGGGCTTTCGAATGTATTCGTCCACGCCCAACATTTCCGCATAGGCACGGTGCCGGCCGCCTTCGTTCGCGGTGATCATGATCGTGGGCATTTTCCGAGTCTTCGCGTCCTTGCCCTTGAGCCGTTCCAGTACCAAGAAGCCGGACTTTTTGGGCATCATCATGTCCAAAATCAACAAGTCGGGTATATCGCGTTCGGCCATGGCCAATCCCTGATTGCCGTCTCGGGCCACCATCACCGTGTACCCTTTGGCCTCCAGCACGCTGCGCATCGATTCGATGATCTCCGGATCATCATCTACTAACAGGATTCGCTTGTTCTTTGACACAGGTTTTCCTCCAAGACACGTCGGACATCCCTGAGCAACTTGGCCTCATGTTAGAATCCCCGCGCACTTCATGCAACGGCTGGATGTGGAGAGAATGGGGTATCAAGAGAGGCGGATTAAGAGTCCGAAAACGAGAATCGAGCGGCGAGGGAATTGAAGTGATGACCGACATCGGCGCGCGAGCAAATTTGAGCAGGCTCCGCTTCTCGATCCCATGTGCGGCAAGAACCGTTACGCCACCTTGCGAACCTCAATGTCGTTGACGACCTGCTTGTCGTTGAGGATTTCAAGGGCACCGTGTTGGGCCAGTTGTTTCGTGTAGTAGGTTGAAGTTCGACCCCGCAGGATAACCGCTTGGCCGTTCAGCTCTACGTGCAGATTCCAGACGCGCCCGTGTGTCCGGGAGTGAATTCGATGCTTGATCGAACTCGTGAGTTCGAGAATTGTCCTATCGTGAAGTTTTTCCGCGATCATCGCTTTCGACATTGCTTTCATCCTCACCCTTGCAGCTCGGTGGCAAGATTTACAAGTTTCAGTAGTTCCAAAAAAGGGGACAGTCCCTTTGCGACCGAGCCGTTTTAGCTTGTTAAACCGTGTGATCGTAGAGGGACTGTCCCCTTTTTTGGAACTACTGAGTTTGGCCAGCGCACAACCCAGGATTCTGCGGGGCCTGCCACGCTTCCGTGCAAAATATGCCTCAGAATGGCAGGCAACGTGGTCAAATCAGCAGGAATTCCGCCTGCTTGTCCCCTATTCCATGCAAACGGCGAGCCCACGGAAAATAAGTTTGTGCAAGGTGAGAATTCTCAGTTTTGTTCAAAGTTCTCGAGGCTTAATGCCGCAGGGTCGATTTGACGCGTTCTTGCAGTCAAATGCTTGCCTGGTTCGGGATTTCCGCGGCCCGCTCGATTCCGTTTAGGAATTGCTTTGACCATACACTTGGATGCTGAGAAGTGCCCGCGAGTTCGCTTCACTGAAATAGATTTTTGCTGCGGTTCTCACGCGCGGGAATTGGTGCCCCAACTCGCACGTTCGACCAACTGTGTTCCAAGGAGCTGTACAATCACCACTGCCAACAAGTCAGCCTTGTCATCCGTCGACTGCCGATCGATCGAATTCCCGTTGCCATGCCGCCGCTCGCTCAGTTATTACCGATCACGGCTGATCATTCTTGGAACGAAGTTCCTTCAGCCTGTTCGTCGCCTCTTTGGCTTCCGGGGCCTTAGGGAATTCTTTCAGGAGTCGCTCATACGCTTGGATTGCCGCGTCACGCTTGCCGTTCTTTTCGAGCAGCTTGGCGCGAGCGAGCACCGCGGCGGCAGATTTGGATTCTGAATCGGGTTCCTTCTCCTTGGTACTTTCCTTCCCCGCAGGTTTCTTCGGATCTGTTCTGGTACCTTTTGATTTGCTTTCGTCCCCCGAAGACTTCGGCCGCGCAGAGTCTTTTGTCGCTTCTTTAGCGGACGCATTAGACTCGGCAGATTTGCCATCCTCCTTTTTCGATTTCGATTCCTTGGCAAGCTTGAGCCATTTTTCGGGGTCCACCTCAAATTCGCCCTTGCACCCACTGCAACAGACGTAATACGTCTGGCCCTTGTGACTGACGGTTGAAGTGCCCGGCGCGCCGGTGACAATGCACTTGGGCCCCTGCTCTTCCTTGCCCGCCGCCCCGAACCGAACGTCGGCCCGAGTGGCCCCGATCGTGGCGAGCTTTTTGATGGCCGTGCCTTTCTTCGACTCGACGAACATCACGTACCGAACGTCGTGCAAGAGTTGCAGCGTCAATTGGTCGGGGGCCGACGCCTCGCCCGATTTCCGCACGAACGTGATGTTTTTGCCAAACTTGATCGACCCTTCGTAAATCGCTTCCTTCTCCTGCGGTGTCGTCGCGGTCAAACGGAACTGGCCTTCGTAATTGCCCAACTCCAACGGGTCGAGCCGAGCGGTGCTGAAATAGCGGCCGTCTTTGAACGTGACTTCCATGCCGACGATCTTGCTCTTCTCAAATCGCCAGCCCCAGGTAGCCGTCTCGTCCCAGCCTTCCTGCTTGTTGGCTTCGAGAAATCCATGTCCCCGCCACGGACCGATCAAATGCTCGAACGGCTGCAAGGCCGGCGGCAGCAGCCGTTCCGGCCCCGCCTTGGGTCGATCGTCCGCATTCGTGAAATAGGTCCAAGCAAGGAACTGGACGATCACGATCGACAAGATCAATTGCCCGAGACGCCGGACCATTGAGAACTCCTTACGTTTTTGTGAGTGACTGTTATCTTCGCCGCGTGCAAACGGCGGTACAAGAGCTCAGGCGTTCAAGAATTCAGATTTCGCGGCAAGGGAACTCGATGGCCGACGGAAGATTTGCCGCCGCAAGAATTGAATTTTGAACGCCTGAACCTAGTCCTTCCAGCGGCATTAAGGCACGGAGGTCGAGAGAATGCTGTAGCGGGGTGTTCCGCTCTCCAAAACATTGGGTAAGCGGAGCAGGATTTGCGATTCGTCTCAGCCGTGATATAGTCGTGACCCTGATCAACCGTGATGCAGACAACACGGCACTGTGATGGAATGCGGTCGAGACTTTTGCACTTCGACAGAAGTGTGGTCCTATTAATACTCTCGACGCGGGGTGAGCATGGCAACTGTTCTCGTCCTGGGCTCCGTAGCTGTTGCTGGCATCGCTCTTCTCGGACTGCTTGTTGCCCTATGGAGCCGCCTTTGGACGTTGGTTGATGAACTTCGGCTTTCGCCGTGGATTGCTAGCGGGTTTGTCAATGCAGTCCGAGCCGGCGCCGTCGCTTTGATCACGGCTACTCGGGCTCTTCTCGGAGATCAGTCATCCACCAGTGCAGATAGAGCACATCTCAATTTCGCGTTTTGGTGCGCAGTCTTTGGACTGGCAATCTGGGAAGTAAGCATGGCCATTGGCAAGGCGCGTAAAGAGAAAATCGCCGGCCAGTCTCGGTTTCTCGCGAGATTGGTTACTCATTTTGCATCGGTTGTGAACGAGAAGCGAAGGCGAATCGCCGATGCTATCACCGAATCTGAAAACGAACAACAGCCGCCGACTACCCTCGCGGTGATGAACGGGGCGCTCGCGCCTGGAGAACGGATAGCCTGGTTGATCGAAAGCGTCGCCATGTTCTATCGTGCCCAAACCGGCGAAGTGGGCATGGAGCAAATTCGGCAAAACTTCAGAGTTGGATTCTACGTTTTGCGGAATGACTTGCTGGTTCCCGAATATGAATTCTCGTTGCGAGACAGAGTACGACACTGCTTTCGCTCGCATGAGGAAAACGAATTCCGATATCGGCTCTCAAACAACACAAATCCTTCTGTTGTGGTCAGGTGCCTTCAGGAACAAAACCTCATCATCATTGAGGACTGTGTGAATGAGGAGAAAAAAGCACAAAAACAGCACAAACCAACTTTTTACCTAAGAAAGGGGCAGGAGAAGTACTTGAAGTCGATGTTTGCTTTCCCCATAATGCTTTACGGCTTGGGAGCGGACCGTTACCGGGCTGCAATCGTTGTTGATACAGATGTGCGAAAGTTCTTCAGAGAGCGTGACCGAGAGAATATCAAGATATTTATGGAGGAAGTAGCGCTTCGGCTGAATATGGAAGCCCATGTTGCAGGTCTTCTCGAACGCTTGGTTCAAGGGGAATCAAATGCCCACAAATGAGAAGGGACCGCCGCCGCTGATTACGGAAGATCAATTGCAACGTGCTGTGCAACGTAGCGAGGATGCGCTCAAGCGATACGAGGCGGACATGCTTACGAAGGTCCCGGTTTTGTTGAGGACAGCAAAACCAAATGGTGAAACGAACAAGTAGCCGCTTCGAGCGCTTCAGCGACACCGAGACCATTTGCGCGGACGTGTGCGATATCGCAGCCACGAACCAAAAGCTGGAAGCCACAGAATTCACACCATCTCCCGGCATCGGTGTCTCTGCTTCACATTTAGGATCATCTCATTTGGGTCGTTCTCGAAGAGTGAGTCGATACCGGGAACGCCGAGCAGCAGGTCGAGCCCGGGGCCGCCGACGAGCGTATTGATGCCCGTGCCGCCGTCGAGGAAGTCGTCGCCGCGCTCACCGAAGAGCAGGTCGTTGTCTTCGTTTCCAAACATCGTGTCTTCGCCGTCGCCGCCGAACAGCATGTCGCAACCCGCACCGCCTTCGAGAAAATCGATCCCGTCGCGGCCGAAAAGGGCGTCGTCGCCGGGCCCGCCTGTGACCCGGTCATCACCGATGCCGCCGTCGAGATTGTCGTGGCCTTCGCCGCCGTCCAGGACGTCGTCGCCCCCCATTCCGCGCACGGTATCGTTGCCGTCTCCACCGGCAAGCACGTTGGCAAAAGCATTCCCGATCAAGAGATCGGCAAAGGGTGAGCCGATGACGTCATCAATGCCCGTAAGCGTATCTCGGCTGTTCCCGCGAACGATGACCGGCTGGCGTGCCATGTTGAGCCGAATGCCGCGTGGCGAGTCGATGAAGCTGGCCATATTTTGGCCCAGGCCGCCGTCCAGAAAATCGTTGCCCGGACCACCCTGCATGTGGTCGTTGCCACGGCCACCGACGAGCATGTCGTCCCCGAAGTCGCCGAACAGAAAGCCGCCGCCCGTCCCGCCGAAAAGCCGATCGTTGCCCAGTCCGCCATCGAGCGACACCATTCCCGGAAACCCCGAGGCATCCATCACGTTGTCTCCCCGATCGCCCCGGATGTGGAGCAACTCGACACTGCCCAGAAAAACGCAGCCGCCCGGCAAGCGGCACAACTCCTCGTGGGCGACGAAGTAATCGCCATCCCCAGATTCTTCAACTCGGTCGTTTCCTGGGCCAGCGTTAAAACGGACCGAACGCAGTGTTCCGCCGTCGATGTAATCCACGCGCAGCGAATCGTCGTCCGATGAGCCGTTGACGGTGATCGTGTCGAGGTTCGCCACCGGTCGATTGCACACGATCGATCCGTTCACGACGATGAACAGTAGCTCAGGCCGTATCTCGAGCCGGAAGAAATCTGGCACACCATCGCCGGCTTGGGCACCAGGCGCGGGGTCGGCGTTGGCGTCGAAGGCGAGGCCGCAAGCGGTCCCCTCCGGCGGCGATTGCTCGATGCCGGCAAACGTGATCAGCGCGAACCCAACCGCCTGAATGATACCCGCTCCCGGCCCGGTATTCGTCACCGTCGCGGCAGTAGGCGTGACGAGGAAGTTGCCGAACAGCGTGTCCCACGAGCCGGTGTTGTCAAAGGAAAAGGGCAGATCAACGGCGCGTGCAAAGGCGTTGAAGACCCAAAATGAGTCGTCCGTCGGATCGACGGACAGCCCGCTGAAATCGCCCCAGCGGTTGCGACTGCTGCCGGAGCGAGAGTCGAGGAAAGGCTGATACGGGGCCTCGCCGGCGTACAGCCCGCGCACCGGTCCGGTGAATCCCGCCGGGTCACTGGGCCGCCGTCCGGTGTAGGCCGCCCCGACGAAGATGTCCGGCCCGCTCAGCGAAAAGCCCAGCGCCATCTCGCCGGCCTGATTCACCTGGATGCTCGGCATGAATGTGTGCAGCCGCGGGCCTGGATCGACCAGTCCCTCCTGCACGACGGTCGGTTCCGTTCCGCCACCCAGGCCAGTCCGGCCGTTGGTCGCGAATTCGTACCAGCGCACGGTCGCCTCACCGTCGCCTGTGTCCACGGAGTGGGCGGCCCACAGCGACCCGCCGCGGAACACCGCGTTCATGATGCGGTCATCGACGGAATCGATCGGCACGAAACCGCGCCCGCCGTCCATCTGAGGCACATCCGGCGGCGGCTCGAACGGCGTGACACGCACCACGTCTTTCTGAATCGTTCCGGTGGCCAAGTCGAGCGAGTAGATGTGAAGCAGGTTCGCGTCGGCATTTACGGTTCCGACGAAGTACGCGGTGCCGGCCGGTGTGCCGCCGTAGCTCAGCGCCGGCTGCACCGTGCCGTCGCCGTCGGTCAGGTCCAAGTCGGCCAAGCGTGTCTCCACACCGGCCAGCAGTTGGGCCTTGTCCAGGGCCAGCAGCGACACGTGTGAGAACTCGCTATTATCGTCGAACATGTTTGCCGTTACGTACAGTGCCGTCTCGTCCACACCCAGTTGTGTGTAGTCCACGCCTTGCTTGCGGCCACCGAGCGAGTCGAGTTCGTCCAGGCGGAATTTGATCCAGTCGGTCGTGAGATTTCGTGGTGCGTCACTGGTCGAGATCGCGACGTACACAAAGCTGACCGTGGAGAAATCGCCCTCCAGGGCCGCGACGAAGAAGCGGCGGCTGTGCGGGTCGAAGACCACCTTCGGGTCGAACACGGTCCCCTTGGCCCCAACCGAACCAAAGAAACCGATCGGGCCGCTCAGTTCCCCCTCCACGATTGCCGCGCTGGTAAATTTGTCGTAGATGCCGATCTCGGTGTTCACCAGCGCCACGTTGACGGTCGGGCCGGCCGCCCCGTTCGCATCGGATGGGATGAAGCCTTTGCCTTCAGTCTGTTTCAGGGCCGGGATCGTAGCCAGCAGCCCGGTCACAATCTCAGTGCTGAGTCGCAGACCATCGCCAACCGTGGCCGCGCCCGCGTTCGGCAACTGGCCGTCGATCGAGATCGGGATTGCCAGCGGGCTCACCGTGATGTCGTCGCTTGCGGCCTCGTCGCCAGTGAATACCGACACGACGTCGATGTTCTGAAATCGGATTGGGACCAGCGGCGGGTCGATGGAAACCTGACCCGGATAGATCATGTCCGGGCCGACCGTCGTAGCGTCGTCGATTCCGTCGCGACCGAAAACCGTGAGACGGTCGCCGCCCAGGCCGCTGGATGAACCATCAACGGCCACGATGCCCGACACGTTTTGGAAAGTTACTGTCACGGCGGCCGAGCCAGTCTCAAGGATCGTGCCGCTGGCTGCACTGTCAGCCGTTGCCTCGAAGAGATCGTCGACGGCTGTGCGACCGACGACGATCAGGCCATCGACCCCGCTTTGACCGTCTACCGCCACGTCGGGCATCTCTCCAGAGCCGCCGAGCAGCACCCGCGTTAGGTCATTGCCGTCGCCGGTGCGAATAGTGATTCGGTCCGTGCCGCCGAGGTGGGCGGTGTCAAATCCCACGGACTGGCGGCCCAGGATTTCCACGCCGCCGTTGGAAACGTCCATCAGACTGTCCGTTTGTCCGGGCGGCCCGTGGATGATTATTTCATCGCGGTCGCCGGTCCCACCTCCAGCGGAAACAAAGAAAGTCGGCAAAGGACCGAGCACGAAGGACCCGAACGATTGTTGCCCGGAGGGCAGACTGATCTCCACCAGATCATTACCGGTCCCTGTATAGGCAAACACATGGGAAAGTTCCGCGCCCTGACTAACCGTCAGCACGACGAAGCGGTATGTACCCGGGCCAGCGTCGGGCGAATCGCCGTGGGCCACGCGGACAAAGTACGTGCCCGCTCTAAGAAAAGGATTCGTCGTCCGCACTACCTCCCCGGAGGACGGCGGGTCCTGCGAGCCCTCCGCACACTCAAGGTCCCCCAAGCCGCCAGTGTTCACGATGCACAGTGGGTCGAGGTCCGTGATCACGCCGTCACGCTCGGGGTCCTCATCGGCGATCACGACGATCTGCTGGTCGCTTGCCACGTGGAACGAGTAATAATCGACATCGCCAGAGCCGAAGGCCACGGCCCCGGTCATCACTGTTGCTGAGACCGGCGTTGCCGTGGCCGAGCTGTCGTTTCCCTCGGCCTCAGCCGCCGTGTCGCTCGCGTCAGCGATCACTTGAAAAATTCCATAGCCCTTCATCTCTTTCGTGCTGTAGAACTCCCGGACCTGGAACAGCACGTCGCCGTCGGCCGGCAATGATGCACCCGCCACGACCGAACTGTTCTGCGGGCCCTCGTCGTCGTTTCGCTCAATCAGTGTTCCCATCGGGTCGTTCAGCCGCACGTCCAGCACGGAATCCCGGCTCGGAAACGAATGGGTCGAATCGACGAAGGCGAACACCAGGTCGCCCGCCTGGCCGCCGGGAACGATCCACGTGTCGATGTCGCCCGCGAGCGAAATTTCACCACTGCCGAACTGGCCGGCGTTCAGCACCGTAGCCGATGCGGCGTCAGAGTTCGGCTCGACCTCGACCACACCCTCACCCAGTGGCCGCAACCCGTTCACAGTCGGCTCGAATCGGATCACGTCCGCACCCCCCGCGCTGTTCCTCGCCGCATCGATCATAATAGTCCCCACGTCCGCCAATGTGACCGATTCGAACTGTACTCCGTTGCTCGTGCCGCCGATCGCGAGCACACCGAAGGCAGGGTTCGTCACCGCCAGATCGTCGGCGTCGCCCGGTGTAATTATCTTGAAGCTTCCCAGATAGCCCACTGACACTGGCTCCAGCCCCGTGAAGTGAACGCTCACCACATCGCCGCCAGACCTTATCCTCACCTCACCCTCTCCCCTGGTAATCGTCGGCAGGTATTCGCCGGTCATGAAACTAGCTCCCAGAACATTGAGAGAGTCCATGCCGCCGAGCCCGCCGTGAAACGCGACTCCACCGGCCACGTTGAAATGTCCGCCGAAGGAGAAGTCCACTGTAAGCGCGTCGTCTTCGTCCGGCGCGCCCGTGATCGTGACCTCGCTCGTCGCGTCGCGCGGCTGGCTGGCCACGGCGACGCCCGCCAGGTTGTCGAACACCTCCAATACATCGCCGTTCAGTCGAAGCGTCAGGTCGTCCGGCCCGTTACCGAACGGCGTGTCATAAACGAGCGGTATGGCATCGAGCATCGTCCGATCTTCAAGTCGCTCGACAGCACTGCGAACGAGCCCCCGCCGTCTTTGCCGATTCCTCGCTGCCCGGCCTGATCGGTGGAATAGTTTCATGGCAGACCCTTTGGTGAAAACGACACATTCTGGCTGGTGATCTGCGTTCCGTTCGCGTTCGGCGGTCGAAAGGCGCTATCAGACTACCATGCGAAATAGCAAAAAGATACTTCGTTGACAGGCGTGACAGACACTCTTAGATTGGCCTGCGGCTCAGCTCGGAATCGCAACGGCAAGGGGAGAATCCTGAAATGGCCTACTGGTTATTCAAAGAAGAACCGTCGCATTATTCCTTCGACGATTTGATTCGCGACAAGCGCACGGTGTGGGACGGTGTCGAAAACAACCTCGCGCTCATGCACCTGCGATCCGTGCAGAAACGCGACCACGTTTTTTACTATCACACCGGCGACGAAAAAGCGGTGATCGGAATCATGGCGGTGATCAAGGCCCCTTATGCCGACGCCAAAAGAAACGACCCAAAGCTCGTGGTTGTCGATGTGAAACCCGTTCGCCGCCTGACGCGGCCCGTGACGCTGAAAGAAATCAAAGCGAACCCGCACTTCGCCGACTTCGCGCTCGTGAGGTTCTCCCGACTTTCTGTCATGCCTGTCTCCCTCGAACAATGGACAGAGATCGAACGATGTGCAAAACAATAGGACGACTGAGTCTCATCAAGAACAACGATTTTCTCATCCCATAAGAGATATTGGTTTGAAAGGCTCGCCATGAATTCTTCAACCAAGACTAACCGCGGGAAGTCCGGTGCCATGCGTCGAGTTCAAATAGGGGAACAACGCCTTCAAGTCGAGTGCCTGGAGCCGCGATGTATGCTTGCCACATTGGATGTAACCACAGTCGCCTTGGTTGATGACTTTGTGGCTGAACCACTGCAGTGCGAACAGCAAGAATTCAGTTTCTACAATCGCCTGGGCGGAGATCGCGGTGAAGCCTTCTTCGGCGGCGGCGATGTAAACTGGGGTTCTGGTTTCGTTGACGCTCGCATCTTCGAGGACGGCCAGTTTGCGGGTGTTTTTGAATCGCTCAATCTGATCCGCCGAGAGAATCTTCCATTGAATCTTCAGGCCCTGCTGCCGCAACAAATTGTTCCGGCATTTCAGCAGCGAGCTACGGCGTTGTTGATTGACATTATCGATGGTACAGGAACTTTCAAACTGGAAATCAAATCACCCGCGGAGGATGTGCTCCTGCAGCACTTCGAGACGTTGCAGGGAGGACCACTTACACTTCGGATTCCACTGAATTCGCCGCCCACGAACGCTCAGCTTCTCGTGTTCGGCGTGGAGGGAACGGCCGGTAGTTTTGTGCAAGTCCGTCGCGTGGCAATCGAATCGGTTGGTCCGGAGTTGGGCGCGGCCAGCATGTTTGTTTGGCCCTATGGAGCGCTGCTGCGAAATTTTAGTGAGACTACCGGGCTCACTCGCGATCGAGCCAACTTCCCGGCCGGCGACATGGACAACGTCAGCGCAAGCGGTCTTCAGGCATTGGCTGCCGCCGTGGCAAGTGATTTGGGAGTCATCTCGCGAACCGCTGCCATCAATATAGTCCAAAGGACCACTCAGGCACTGCTCAACATTCCTCGGTTCCAAGGTGTGCTTCCCCATTTTGTGCGGGGCGGTGTCATCCAACCAGGCACAGAATATAGCTCACTGGATACGATTATCGCCTGGCTCGGCGCCTTGCTGGCGAGTCAGTCATTGGGATTGCCCACTCAATCATTGGAGCAAGCATTTCGCGATCTGGGTTGGGACAGCCTGCGCTTACCTAACGGGTTGATGTCCCACGGATACACGGAACAGGGCGTTTTGCTCCAATCCGGCTGGGACACATTCGGCGGCGAAACTTTTCTTGCGGCCTTGGGTCAAGCCATGGGGCAAGGAACAGTACCAACCGTGACGAATCCGAACCCACCCACTTTTAACGGGAGTGGTTTCATCGACGAGCTCGCTTGGCTGTTCGTGCCCGCACCCAAAATAGACATCTGGGGCAACGACTGGGCGCTTTATCGCAAGACGGCCAGCCAGACGCAGGTAAACGACGCGGCATTTGCACAACTGAATCAAAGAATCTTCGGATTGTCTGCGGCCGAGGTGCCGGCGCCGTGGGATGTGCCCTGCCCTAACATGTACCAGGCATTTGGCGTGGGGGGCATTGGTCCCCGCAACGACGGCACGCAGTTCTTTGGACGGCCCGTTGCGGCTCCACACTACGCAGGCATGGTGGCATCGCTGCAACCACAAGCCGTGCGAACGATGTGGACTTTTCTACGACAAAGCGGTCTCGTGTCGCCCTTGAACTCTGTAGAGAGCCTGTTTCTAAACTCGAAGCGAGGGACAGTGCCACTGGTTTGGAATAGTTTGAAAGGCTCGTTGAACCTTTCCTTGACCGCGCTCGGGGTTGGAAAGAGGTTGCTCGGAGACCCAAACTACACCGCCTACCAAGCGGCCGAAGACAACGCCTTCGTCGGGGCCGGCCGGGCGAAACTCGCCAATGTAGTGATTGACCGCATTTTTGATCCACCTTCCCGCATGGTTGAGGCCGGCAGAGAAGACCTCTTTGGGTTCACACCAAAGCGAAACGGTGTGCTGTCCGTTCAGATTCAGTTCTCCAACTCGAAGGGAAACCTTGATCTTGAAATCCGAACTGCCGCGGGAAATGTTCTCGCATCGAGTACAACTATGGGGGACGAAGAAAGTGTGGAACTAACTGTTCAAGGACTCGTCCCACTCCAGATCCGGGTCTTTTCACCGAGCGGCGCAAGTAATGCTTACGATCTGATTCAACAATTTCGCAAAAAACGCCGTTTGAGAGTCATCTGAATCACAGCGCAGTCCGCAACGATTCCAGTCTCATTACCGGTACCGCGGCACTGGCTGTGCACTGATCACGGAGGCAGTCGCATGCAACGCATAGTCGCGAGCAGCTTGGGGTGCCGCACCGAAGAGTTGACGAGCGATTAAATAACCGGTCGCCCAGGAATCTCCGGCGCCAATATCACTGACTACGTTGACGGGAGGCGGATCAATAACGAACCACGACCCCTCGGCGTACAAAAGGCCTCTGGCCCCAGAGTTTGTGATAACAAATTCGCTGTGCTCGCCAAGCAGATGGCGCATCCGCAAGGCGTGCTTCTCGATGTCGGTCGTTGAGGAATCGAGTAAGGCCGCCTCGTTTCGATTCACCGCCAGAAAATTGAACCGCCGGGCCACGTCGCGAAACTGCGAACTTGTGATCAGGCTTGGGTGTGGCAACAAGGCCCGGTAACGATCACGAGCGATCTGAACCACGTGACCGAGCACATCGAATGTTTCGGGGTGGTTCGCCGGCATGGGGCCGACAATCACCAGATCAGCCGAGGCAATTGCAGCGGTCGGTGCGCCGTTGAGTTCGTGCACCATCAGCGGACTTACGCGCTGGACGAAAAGGGCAAAGCTTCCGACATGGCCATTGGGAATTGCAATTGTCAGCGCTGGCTCGCCAGGGCGATCCACAACGATTGACTGGAGCCCCAACTCGGAGGCTTTCTGGCGTACCCACCCCGACAGAGTGCAAGCCTGGGCGCCGATCACGCACGCAGAGATGTTGTTGGCTCGAAAGATTGGAGCCGCATTAGCGGCGGGTCCGCCGAGTCGCGCAGCAATGGTTGCTTGCTGTTTCGGGCCTGATTGCTGGCTATTCACGAGAACGCTCAGGTCCATGGGAATACTGGAGATGACAGAGATTTTGATATCTTCTGGTGTACCATGAATTTGCTGGGTGACTCGGCCCGCAGCCGTTGCAGCGCCAGCCATTCCGAGCAGTAGGTCTCGTCGTGAAAGCTTGTTCTTGTTGGTAACCATAACAGCTCCTTTCAAGGGTTGGTTTGATCCGGCCAATCGTTTACCGCTCCTACCGCCTTCTTGGAACTGTGCGTTTCCTCGGCGGCAACAGTCGTGCAGTAGTCGCAGCGGGCGTTGTTTTCGCTAGAACCACAAGGGTCTGGCGATGGCGACTTGGGGTGATCGTCTTTGGTATGCGTGGGCCAGAGGGCAAGCAGGAGGATGGCGCCAAGAAACACGAGTTTCGGAAACGCCAAGACGATGACGCCGAGTAAGAGCAGGATGAGAAAAACACCGATTTGGATTAAGGCATCCAACTTCTGTAGAATCGTCTTAACGAACTGAGGCATGGCACTTTCTCCAAAGCGGAAAAAAGTTTCGTGGTTGATTCGGAACCCGTCCTAGTCACGGAACTTCGCACCATTGACTACATCGCTCACACCACATACGCCCTGACACTACAGCGGGCTTCTTCTCCTGCACTCGGACCCCGTGAACAGATAAGTAGTATCCATCCCGCTCGCAGTCCGTATTGGTTCTTGGAGGCCAATCGCACTTAGGACACGACAGGCGAAATGGGTATGAAGCAAAGGGATCAGAGACCTTGGCAAGTTCTGCAATCTTGCTCATGCAAATCCTCCCGTCACCTCTAGCGACTGATCGGACTTGGTGCCCGCGGTGCATGGACCGGGCGCACGGGTTGCGTGACACGGGAACCGAAATTTGCCTTGCCGGGCGAACGGGACAGGAGTAGGATGAGCCCACTGTTACCTGGGCCCTGCCCCATCAACCCGATGCGGCTCGGTCCACGCCTCGCTGGTTCACAAAGACGGCGGGGCGATTTTTTTGCCGCGCCGTCGCGTGGCCCTAACAGCCTGTAGTGAGGCAGTGGGTCCCACAACGCGGACAGGCGCAGCTCTTGCGGGGTGGCAATTGATGTGTACCGAACACACCACAGTAAAACTCCACCGGCGCGTCGGTGGTTTTTTGGACTTCCCCTGCTGACGGTCCCACCATGGGGGCTTTTCCGTCCGGTCCGCTGGAGCCGCGTTGGGCCCACGAATCAAAACCCAGTTGCACGTTGCGATCCTTTCACGAATAGAGTGTCAAGACCCAATCAATACGTTCGATAATAAATCCGAAATCCCGGAAGTCACTATCAATGGGAGATTTATCTGACGGATGCTGACGGAGGCATCCCGGTTCATGTTATTCGCGAACCTGGACGTCCTGGTCCAGAAAAAGGACGCGGACGGATGGCAACATCCTTTTTGGGGGGAACATGTCATGATTGACACCAGCACGAAGACGGGAACCGAGACCAATCGAGATGATGATAAGGCAGATGCCTACCCAAGTCTCAAGCAGGTGTTGTTCGTTCAGAGGCTCGTAGAGTTTTGTCGAAGTCAGAGACCAAAAAATAAACAGGACGGCGAGGAGAAACTGACTGCTTTCGTGGAATCCCAGAAAATAATCGATATCGATTTGCCCAATCTTGACAGGAATCTCAAGAGGTTTGACAAGAAGTGTCGGACTAATCTGAGGGACACGGTACTTGGAGTTTGGGCAAATCCGCCGAGCCCGAACACGAACAAGCCACAAAAGGCCGACCAGGAGAGCCTGCTTCAGGAATATGAGAAGAAACTGCAGATCCGCCTGAACGCTCCGAAACTGAGGCATGTCCTTTCAATCGTTGATCACCTAGGGCACCTACTAGATCAGGATCCTGAGCCGACGATCGTTATCGGTACTACGGAATGGCTACTCTCCCGTTTTTGGCCGCGGGTTATTCCTCAATTCAACAAATTCTTCGGTTCCGAGGGCTTCAAGAAGTGCCATCTCAGGTTTGAAACGTTTGAGCCATACGAACTGCGAGAAATGCTCATACACCGCCGTAACGGTCTGGTCGACCTGGTCGTTACATACGGAAACAAACAAACCATAGAGAACCTTAAGCCACTTTCGTTCACAGCTCTTCATCGCTGCTTGGTAGGAACCCCGCGGGAGATTGATCGATTAACTCAGAAGCTACCGGCGGAGCACAGACGTGAGCCTGAATTCAGCCTCGATTTGCTGAAAAACGAACGTGTCGCAATTCTGCACGACGCTGAACGCTCAATGCCCGAGTTTCCTTGGGAGGAGTTGTTCCTTTGCGGTGCAATTGTCGAACGTCGTAAAAGCTCACTGTCGACAATCGCGCAAGCTCGCTTTGGCGCCGCATTCACCGTCGTCTTCTGGGAATTGATCAATGAGCTCGGTCAAATTACTCTCAAAGCAATCGACATCAGAAGCGACCAAAAGTTTGGTGATCCAGTTCTTGCCCTCTTCGATTGTTCACCTGAGCAAAAACTAAAGGTCGCAAAAGATGATTCAGGTGCCGAAAAGGACGACCCAGAGGATCCATTCCAGTACCTCGCAACACTAGTCACTCGTGAGTTCAGGAAGATGAATGATCGTTATGCCAAATCTCAAATGATCACGGGCATGCTTCGCGCCATGGACAATTCGTACGCAACGCTCACCAGGAAAGGAAAAGTTGAAGTGTGGCGAGGAAGGATTGATTTGAGGGTAACTCCCGGCATGTGTGTCCAGGGTGATTACGACATTTTTGGTGATCCAAGGCACCCCAAAGAAGGAAGGCACCGTCCTAAGTCGAGCCAGTACCTCGTCACAGGTAGCATCGACCTTCCTGAGGGCGACCTCCGCGGAAACATGATTCTGAAGAGTGTTGCGAAAGTCGATCTTGACAACAAGAACACTGACAACAGAAGCGAAATCGAAAGCACTGCGTTTTTTATCCTTGATCGCGGGGAAGATGTAAAGTCTCCGGACATGGATGTTCTGATCGGTCATTGGACGGGGAGAGACCACAACAATCAGCCCCGTTCTGGTCTGTGGTTTTTTCACAAGCAAAAGAACTTGCCGGAAACAGAGATTAAGATAATCTTCAGTGGATTCTTGAAGAAGCACCGTGAACGATTGGGGTTTGATTGGGAGATCGAAGCAGTTTACGGTACTGTAGAACCTGGACAGAATCTTTGCGAAATCGACCCTAAAGCCCCACACGATCTGAGTTCGTCGACCACCAAACCCTCAACTCATCTGCAATCGAGTAAGGCCATCATGGTCAAGACTCCTTCCAAACAGAACGCCGTCGGTGGACACCGTACGAGACCTTTGACTCCGAAAAAGCGAAATTCCAAACAAACGCGCCGTCCGAGACGCCGTCAAAAATAACCCGGCGTTGATCGATCTGCGCAACGTCACCAAAGGCGACCAAGTCCTCTTCTACCGCACCGGAGACGAAAAGGCGGTGATCGGAATCATGGTGGTCATCAAGGCCCCTTACGCCGACCCAAAGAGAAACGAACCGAAGCTCGTCGTGGCCGATGTCAAGCCAATTCGCCGTTACATGGCCGCAATAATCAACAAGTCGCGGTGGCCGGTAATTCAACTCTCTCTTCAGATTTAGATTGAGTTACTCGACCTCATCTTCGTACGATCAGAAAAGACTGCCGCCTAGCTCATATTCGATCAAACCACGCTTGGCTATGAGGATCAAGAAGGGACTGGATGCACATGTCGAGCATCACATGCTCTAATTGCCGTACAACCGTAGGAATAGAGTCCGCGGGCGAGAATCAGAATTGTCCTCACTGTGGTCACAACTTTTCGGCTCGACGGGCTCCCGGCGGTTCTTTACCGACTATCATTCTGGTCCTTGGTGTATTTGCTATTTTCGGCACCCTTGCCATCGCTATCTACAAGCTCGGTGCCCCGCAAGCAACTCCCACCGCCGCAGGAAGAATAGTGCTCTTCGTGATTGATTCCACGTCGAGCATGATGGACAAAGATCGAGAAAACAACCTCTTCAATAAGCTCTCGCATGGTGATGCCGTGGCGCAAATCGCATCAGAGCAACACAAGCCAGACGAGTTTTTCGTCAAGAATGTGGATAACAAGCAAGGAAGGGTGTCAACGTCCAAGTATCTTAGCGCGCTCGAAGAGGTCGCTCGATACATGGGCAATCATCCCGAGCACAAAGTCGTTGTAAATTTGAGTCTTGGCAGTCGAAAGGGGGTCGCCCGCGAAGCTGAACTGATAAGGAGCTTGCTTGATCGTGGGGCTATCCTGGTCGCCGCAGCCGGAAATGACGGCTCAGAGGGTGTTTCGTTTCCAGCCGCCTTTGACGGTGTCATCGCAGTCGCGGCGGCCACGCGACACGGCAAGCTGAAGTATTCCAGCTACGGTCCGGAAATCGACATTGCAACCCCAGGATACTTCGGCGAATTCCGGATGAAAGAAGACTCCCGAAAGATCCTCGTCGCATCCATCCACCTGGAAGGAACCTCATTCTCAGCCCCGCGAGTCACTTCCACAATTATCAAACTCCTGGCCTTGTCGAGGCGGCGCGTCGCTCCAATCGACCTGGCTGCAATCTTGAAGGCAACAGCCACGCCTATTGATGACGAGCTGTATCACGATCAGAAATTGGGTGCCGGCCTCTTGAATGTGCATGCCGCCGTTAAGAGCGTGAGCCCTTCCTACTGGTCGTCGTGGCTATTGTGCTCGGTGATTTTGTCATGCTGTTTCGGCATTTACCGTTCGGTGCAGGATTCGTCACATTCAATGTTGATGTGGTGCGGAGTTCTTTTCGGGATCGTCGCATCCGCTGGTGCTTGGCTGATCGTCGTGTTGCTCTTCACATGGACCCCGGTTGCCGTTGACGAATGGCTCAGTGAACCACCTGTGGGTCTTGTGGTCCCCCTCCCGTTTGCGATTGTCCTTTTCTTTGCGAGTAGAAATTTAGGGAGGCAATGGACTGCCAATGCGATCGTTGCACAGATCCGGCTCCTGACGGAAACTCCTCAGGATTCCAAATTCCTCAAACATAGAACGACTCGTTTGCTCACGCGCGAGCTAACGCGAGAACAACCGGGCCTCACTACCGACCCGATCGCTCACAAGCTCTACGTGGCCGCCCAACAGGGCCTGGCTCAGACCTTACAACACGAACTTGACACCCAAACCCTAGCCCAATTGCTCCCTTTGGCTGATCGATTTCATTCGAATCGCGCGGTAGTGCAAGGCATTTGCCATGTGGCGCAAAACCCTTTAATCAACGATCAAGTGAAGAAGTTAGCATTAACGGTTCTCGGCAAGTGCTACTCACTTTATGGGCAGATCATCGGCCCATGCCTGGAATCGATTACTCAGAAAGACTCCGATGCACTCCACGTGGAATTGCTCTCACTCGCTCGTGGCGGTTTGCAAGACAAAGCGGTCACCGGCGAGGCATTAGATGCACTTCTGAAGTGCCTGATCCTTATTGCAACCCGCCGCGATCGTCCGGTTGCCAATAAGGTGACCGCCCTCAGGATTCTCGGCGATAATCTGCTCGCACACAGGGACGTCGTAGTGCTTCCATTGCAAGACATCGCACTTCGCGAAACGGCACATGAGCCGCTGACCGAGTTGCTCAAAATCTCCGCGAAAATCCTAGAAACCAAGTCGGCGGCTGAATTCGAGATGCTCGAATGTGCCTGTACGATCGCAGTGCGTCGCGATGTCGAGGAAGACACGATCAATCATGCTGTCGAAGTCTTGGCCCAGAATCTCGATCAACATTGCAGTTTCGTGATCTCCAGAATCTCGGAACATGATCACCCTGGCCGAGACCTGGTTGCTGAAGTTCTGCAAGCCGCCTGCGTCGGCACATCGGCACAGAAAATCATCCGACTTGTGCTTGACATCGAGCCAAACACATCCATCACCCAAGCAGCAAAGCAAGGTGCATTTCAGATCCTGTCAGAATCGGCCAACCCGCAACTTCGAAAGTCCCTTCAGCTTTGGAAAAACTCCCCGGCCCAGACGCCGACAAGACTTTTGGAGTGCTTGATAAATACAGCCCGCGAATTTCCACAAGACTCGCGCACGCTCGTGGAGTGCGTCACCACAATCGTCTCACACCCCCAAGCCAGTGACCTGCTGAGAGAAAATGCCTTCCCGATTCTCGCGGAACACTTGACCGATCAACGCGCCCTCGTCCTTCCATGCCTGGCAACCATCGCCAAACTCGGATCTGGTGAGTCGCTGCTCGGTCAAATACTCAAGGTAGCGACTCATTCCCCAGCCCCGGATCTGATGGAGTGCGTCGCAGCGATCGAGGGTCGAATTGATGTCAGTTATGCCCTCAGAACCGAGGCGACAAAGTTTTTTCTTCAGCTTGGCCAAGAGGAATCCAGGGAGGATCTGCTGATCAAACTGTTTGAGATCGCGTCGAGGAGGATCGCAAATCCCGATCTCGCGCAGTGTATTGAAATCATTTTTCGCAGAGAGGATGTATCCGAGGATATCAAGAACAAAGCCTTCGCAGTCCTCTCAAGAATGTTCTTGATTAGGAGATTCTCTTGATTCACTTGCACTAAATTCATTCCTTGTCGGTTATCCATCGGGAAACAGGCCGGGCCAAAGCAAAGCCAACCAGGCCAGCCCCGAATATGCCCCAGCCAGTCCACACCAGCCAGGCGAGCTTGAATTCCCCAGCGCAAACCAGCGTGGAAATCGTCAGGCCAAGCAGCATTACTGCGGCGGCGGAAAGTTGAAGGCGTTGCAGGACCTCGATGAAGCGTTGTTCCTGGCGAAACTCCGCTCGTTCGCGGGCGGTGCCGTGGCCGGGATTGGTCGGTCTTGAGTCGCGTCGGCGGCGGCGCATTGGTATTCTCTCGTCAGGTGGCCAACTGTTTTATGTCAAGGAAGTTACCATGCGACAATTCTCATCGATCGGTTTGCTGCTCATAGTCTTTTTGCCTATCGCCTCGCCGGCCGATGAACTCACCGTGGCCTGCTGGAACGCCGAAAACCTCTTCGACATGCGCAAGGACACCGATCACCCGGGCGAACGCGTGCCGAAGGAAGCTGAATTCAAGAACAAAATGACCAAGTTGGCCGAGGTCGTCAAGTATCTCAAGGCCGACATCGTCGGGCTGACCGAGGTCGAGAACCAAGGCGTGTTGCGCACGCTCACGCGCGATTACCTGGCCGACCAGGGTTACGAACATTTCTTACTCATCGAGCAGATGGACCCGCGCGGCATCGACATGGCTTTGATCTCGAAGCTGCCGTTCACGGCGTTCAGTTTTGACATACCGGGTCACACGCGCGGCATCCTGGCCGGACGGTTTACAATCGGCGGCGAACCGTTTTATGTGCTGGTCAATCACTGGAAGAGCCGGGTCGGCGGTGGCGAGGAATTGCGCATGGCCTGTGCCAAGCGGACGCTCGAAGTCGCGAACGACATGCTGCCGCGCTACGAAGGTCGCAAAGTTCCGGCGCTGATCATGGGAGACTTCAACGACGACGACGACAACGAGTCGGTGTTGACGCTCGAAAAAGGCGGACTCCTAAACACACTCAAGAGCCAGCCGGCCGGCATGCGCTGGACCTATCCGTGGTGGGACAACGACAACAAAAAGGTCCACTACCACAGCTTCGACCACGTCTTCGTCAACGACGCAATGACCGATCAGAAGGGCATCGAATTGGTACCCAATTCGGCGCGCGTGGTCCGCCCGAGTTTCATGCTGCGCAAGCGCAAGCTGAACAACGTGGATCACGAATGGGTCGATGGCAGCTACGCCGACCACATCGGCTATTCCGACCATCTGCCGGTCGTCGCCAAGGTTCGCACGGCGGACACTGAAGCAGCGGGCAAGAATTGAGTTGGCAAGAATTCATCCGCCGTCACTGTACGATCGCGGATTCAGTCACTTCTCGATCTGGTTCACGCCGTTTTAGGTTTTCGAAAAATTCTGGATGTAATTCCACGCCTCCTCGGCAGACTCTACGTAGTGAATCAACTTTGCGTCCGCTGAATCGATCACGCCTTCATCGACCAGAAATTGGAAGTTGAGCACCTTCTCCCAGAACTCGCGGCCGAAGAGCACGATGGGTAGCGGCGGCATCTTCTTGGTCTGAACCAACGTCAGTGCCTCGAACAATTCGTCGAGCGTGCCGAAGCCGCCGGGGAAGATGACCAGGGCTTTCGCTCGCAGAAGAAAGTGCATCTTGCGAATCGCAAAGTAGCGAAATTGAAAGCACAACTCTGGCGTGATATACGGGTTCGGCTGCTGTTCGCGCGGCAGGGTGATGTTCAACCCGATCGACTTGGCACCGACGTCAAATGCGCCGCGGTTGGCCGCCTCCATGATTCCCGGCCCGCCGCCGGTAACGATCACAAAATCACATTGGCCATCTAACTGGCACGTGCTCGAAACCAGGGCGGCAAACTTTCGAGCCTCATCGTAGTACTTGGCCTTGGCCAAGAGACGCCGGGCCACGGCAAGTTGCTTCGCCAGCGTCTTGTCGTGCGGTCGAGCCTTGACTCGCCGTTCCAGGTCCTTGATCTTTGTTCGAGTGACCTCGGCCGGCCCGACGCGCGTGCCGCCGAATACGACAATGGTCGAATGAATTCCGTGCTCACCCTGTGTCAACTCAGGTTTGAGCAATTCCAACTGCAGCCGTACGGGGCGTAGCTCGTCCCGGTTCAAGAACGCGATGTCTTCGTAGGCTTTGACGTAGGACGGCGACTTCTTGATCGTCGAGGTGCGACGGGCGACCGAGCTGTCATCCATGACTTTCATCTCCAATGCGGAGGCTGATCTGGCCCCGACCTAAAACGCCTAACAGAATGGGGACTGGCTCCGAGTACTCGAGGTGCCTGTCCCCATTTTGTTAGAGCCTCTTAGGCACTGGGTCCAGTGTCCCCAATCCGACGAATTTCATCGTCAACGCCGCTGATTCCCTTTTTGAACTCGCTGATGCCTCGGCCGATGCTCCGCATCACCTCGGACACGCGTTTGCCAAAGAGCAGCAGGGCGATCAGGGCGATCAGGATCATTTCCGGCGGTCCGATGTTGAACATGGCTGGCTCCTCACTTTCTCTCAATTGGTGCCGCGGCCGTTGCAGCCGCTATTCTTGGTGGGAATCCCGGCGCGCCGGGAGCGGACGCCTCAACCTGCCCCGGTCAGTTGCTTACGATTGTACCAGGAGCCCGCCAGCGGGAAACCCCGACTTCATCGCGAGTCGTCCATGATCCAGCGATAAAGCCACCCGACGACTGTGCCGATCGCCACGGCAATCCAGATTCCCAGGGCAAGCTGTCGGAACGACCAGCGGGCAGCGAACAAGAGCAACTCCGGCCACATAACTCAAACTCCAACAGGTGACTCGCCGGGCGCGCCCGGCATTCATCAATAGCTTACACCCTATCGGTCATTCAGTCCCCAATGATTTGCGCCACAAAAGCAGAGAATTCGACACGACCGAAACCGAGCTTAAGGCCATGGCCGTCGCCGCAACGATCGGGTGCAGGCCGCCCAGGGCGGCCAATGGAATCATCACGACATTATAAATGAACGCCCAGAACAGGTTTTGCCGGATCACCCGCAGCGTCGCACGGCTCAGACGAATTGCCCGAACGACTCCCCGAAGGTCGCCGGATACGAGCACAATCTGACCTGTCTCGATCGCCACGTCCGTGCCGCTGCCGAGCGCTATGCCGAGATCGGCCTGAGCCAGCGCCGGCGCGTCGTTGACCCCGTCGCCAACCATGGCCACCACGCGACCGGCTTCTTGGAGTTTTCGGATTGCCGATGCCTTACCCTCGGGCGGCACGCCGGCCATGACTCGGTCCGGCCTGATCCACACTCGTCGCGCGATCGCTGCCGCCGTGCGTTCGTTGTCGCCCGTGATCATGTAGACATCCAGACCCAGGTGCTGCAGCGCCGCCACGGCGTCCGGACTTTCCGGTTTCAACGTGTCTGACAGGGACAAGATTCCTAGCACTGCTCCACCGCGGGCCACCCACACGACCGTCTCGCCCTCGGCCTGCAAGCGATCCCGCACTGCCTCCAATCCCGCAAGCGACATTCCCGCCTGCCGCAAGTGCCCTTCAGTACCAACCATCACCTCCACACCACTAACTCGGCCACGTACGCCGAAACCCGGTGTCGCCACAAAATCGCTGACACGCTCCAGCTCGATATCCCAAAGCCGCGCATGCTCGACAATGGCGCGGGCCAGGGGATGCTCGCTGGCGATTTCGACACACGCCGCCGCCTTCAGTAATTCATCATTGCCGACACCGGCGGCCGGCACGATATCCGTCAGGCTCGGCTGACCTCGCGTGATTGTCCCGGTCTTGTCCAGCACAACAACTTCGATGGCTCCAGCCCGCTCGAGCGCCTGGGCGTCGCGAATGAGGATTCCCAAAGAGGCTCCGCGACCACTCCCCACCATGACGGCCGTCGGTGTCGCCAGCCCGAGGGCACAAGGGCAAGCTACGATCAGCACGGAAATCATGTTCAGTACGGCCAGCGACCAGCGCGATTCCGCCGGGCCAAGGATCGCCCAACTTGCAAACGTGGCCAGCGCGATGACGAGCACAATCGGTATAAACACTCCGCTCACGCGGTCGGCCAACCGCTCCACGGCCGCCTTGGATTCCTGGGCCCGTCGGACCACGGCCACAATTTGCTCGAGCGCCGTCTCGCGCCCGATGCGAGTCGCCTCGACTCGCACCATTCCGTGCTGGTTGATTGTGGCACCGATCACTTCGTCGCCCGGCGATTTTTCGACCGGCATGCTCTCACCAGTCAGCATCGCCTCATCGACCGTCGAATGGCCGTCGCGCACGATTCCATCCGTCGCAATTCGCTCGCCGGGCCGCACGACAAACAGGTCGCCCCGCCGCAACTCCGCCGCCGGCACCTCCACTTCCACACCGTCGCGAATCACGCGAGCCGTACGCGGAGCAAGATTGAGCAGCCAGAGAATCGCCTGCGACGCCTTGCCCTTCGCCCGCGCTTCCAGAAATCTACCCAGCGTGATCAACGTCAGGATGACCGCCGAGTCCATGAAGTAGTGGTAGCCGAGCGCCGGGCGAGTGAGCCACGGATGAAACACACTCGACAAAATGCCAGTCGATCGTGGCGGCTCGTGGCCTCCCAGCGTAAACCCAAACCATTGGACCAGCACAAGCCCGACGGTACTGAACGCAAACGCCGCTGTGGTGCCCAGCGCGATCAGCGTGTCCATGTTGGCGGACCAATGCCGCAACCGCTGCCACGCCCCGACATAGTATGGCCATCCCAAAATCAACTGCAGCGGCGTCGCCAGCAGAAGCATGGCCCAACCGTTGAACAGGCTCGGCGGGTTCTGTGACAGCTTGAGGATGATCCCGCTCAGTACGGCGCCGAGCAGCATGCGGTTGCGCCACTGCTTCGTCTCAGCGGCACGCTCTAGCTCGTGCAATCGCACCTGGTCGCCACGGTCCTCCGCGATCATTTCCGCTTGATAACCGGCCTTTTGGACGGACTGAACGATTTGCTGTGTGTCCAAGGAATCGTCTTGGAGTTCGACAACTGCCTGTTCCGTCGCCAAGCTCACGCGGGCCCCGCCGACTCCCGGCACAGCCGCAATCGCCTGCTCCACACGCCCCACACAGCTCGCACAGTGCATGCCTCGGATTGTCAGCTCAATCTTCTTCATTGCCTCATTCTATACTGCCAGCCGTTTGAACTCTTGGTCTCGGCAGCGCCGGCGGGTATGTTGTCCGGCACTCGAAGAGACCGTGTCGCATTCAACCGTTGGGAGGAATTCATCATGCCGCGTCGAATCACCGTCGCCTGCACCGTGCTTCTGGCTTCCGGTTTGGTCATTGCTTTCGGCTCTGAGAAACTTGCCGAACCAAGCAAACCGACCGACGAGATGGCCGCCGTGAAATGGCTCGACGCCGCATTTCCGTCGCTCGAGCAACTGTACCATCACCTGCACGCTCATCCGGAGCTGTCATTTCAGGAAAAAGAAACGGCGGCCCGGCTGGCGGCCGAGCTGCGTAAGATCGGCTGTGCGGTCACCGAGGGCGTGGGCAAAACCGGCGTCGTCGGCCTGCTGAAAAACGGCGACGGACCCGTCGTCATGGTCCGAACCGACATGGACGCGCTGCCCGTGACCGAAGCGACCGGTCTTGCGTATGCAAGCAAAGTCACGACGAAGGACGCCGATGGCAACACCGTCGGCGTGATGCACGCCTGCGGACACGACATGCACATGACTTGCTTGATCGGCGCGGCGCGGCTCCTGGCCGAGTTTCGCGATCGCTGGCGTGGCACGGTCATGTTTGTTTGCCAGCCAGCGGAAGAGGGTCGCGGCGGTGCGTTGTCGATGCTCAAGGATGGTCTATTCGAGCGATTCCCCAAGCCCAATCACGCCCTCGCGCTGCACTGCGACGCCGCTTTGGCAACCGGCCACGTGGGCTGTACGCCGGGCTACATTCTGGCGAACGTCGATTCCGTAGACATCACCGTGCGCGGGCGCGGCGGCCATGGATCGCAGCCAAACACCGCCGTCGATCCGATCGTCACCGCCGCCAAACTCATTCTCGACCTTCAGACAATCGTCAGCCGCGAAAAGAGTCCGACCGATCCTGGCGTGGTCACGGTCGGGTCGATCCACGGCGGAACGAAGCACAACATCATCCCGGACGAAGTCAAACTGCAACTCACCGTGCGAAGCTATTCTGCCGAAACGCGTAAACTGCTGCTCGACTCAATCGAGAACAAGGCCCTGGCCGCCGCCGCGTCCTCCCGCGCGCCCCGGCCGACCATCACCCACACCGAGGGCACACCCGCCACGTTCAATAATCTGGATCTCGCCGAGCGAGCATCCGGTGTGCTGCGAAATCTGCTCGGCCCCGAAAAAGTATCGCGGCCCGAACCGCGCATGGGCGGCGAAGACTTCAGCGAGTACGGCCGAGCGGGCGTTCCGATCACCATGTTCTGGCTCGGCACCACGCCGCCGGCTAAAATCGAGGCCGCCAAGAACGGCCAGCCGCTCCCGTCGCTCCACTCCAGCCTCTACTTCCCCGACCCCGAACCATCCGTCAAAACCGGCGTCCGAGCCATGAGTGCACTCGTGCTTGATCTGTTGGATTCTTCGAGCAAGTAGCGGATTGGGCCTGACAACTGTGGAGGCCACGAAGTGTGGAATGGAAGACTTGAATTCAGTTATGACGCGTAACAAAACGGGGACTGGCTCCGAGTCTTCGAGGTGCCTGTCCCCATTTTGCTAGAGCTTACTGTCCACGTGGCCGTGAATATGACCCGGCCGGCTCGGCGAAAACCTGCGTCCAGAACTTGCGGCCCTGTTTTCCGACCGCCATGCCGATGCCTATCTCCTTGAAGCCAGGGTTCATCATGTTCTCGCGGTGCCCTTCCGAATTCAACCAGCCGCGAACCGCATCCACCGGCGTGCGAGAGCCGCCGGCACAATTCTCTCCGTATTCGCCGTGACGATAGTGAGCATCCCGGATGCGATGCATCGGTGATTTCCCATCCAGTTCGTGCGTCAGCACGTTTTGTCGTGCCATGTTCGCCGAATGAGCGCGAGCAGCCCGCATCAGCTTCATATTCACAACGAGCGGCGCCAGTCCGGCCCTTTCACGCTCCTTGTTCGTCAACTCCACTACTGCCTTTTCATCGGGCGAAAGCCTATCGTCATACAAATCCACCTCGACCTGCTGCCCACCACGCACCGTCACCTTTCGTTCGGTCGCGCGTTGCTTGCGTTCTTCCTTCCACGACGCCTTCAGCGTGTATACGACATCTTGATCGACCGCGAGCGGCGGCGTCTCGAATTGGCGCAGGTCCCCCTGCCCTTCCATTTTTTCCCCCTCTATCTCCAACACTGCATCCGCCGGAATGAGAATCATAAACCGGACGGACTTTTGATTGGACGACTTTGTCTCAGCCGACTTCTGATCTGACTTTGGTTGCTGCTTCGGCTGGTGCTCTTGGCCAGCAACCAGTCCAACAAATCCAATAATCAAAATTCCCCAACACCCGAACAGTTTGAGTCTCTGCATGGTTACTCTTTTTCGACGTTCAGTGAAATATCAGGTGAAGGTAAGCAGCCGTTTTCGCCCGGCCAGAGTTTCGCAACCAGTAAGAACCGTGTCAACGGCCGCAATACATTGGCTAATTCCAAGGTCAGTAGTTCCAAATTCGTGGCGGACGCAGCCTGCGTCCGAAACCGGGGTCCCTGAAAATCATGATGCCGACGCAGGCTGCGTCGGCCACGCAAGGCCAATCTTGGAACTACTGAAAGTCTGAGGCCTATTGAATTGTTGAGACCAATTAGTTTGGAGCGGCTTCTGTCATGCCGCGATACGACGGGGTTAGTGGTTGAATTCGAAGGCGATTCTGCTTGGGTGTTTGCGACCCTTGAAGGGTGAAAAACGCCGTGGCCGCAGCCAGCGCGCCGGCGGCGAGGGAGCGAGCGGAAGAAAACGGCGCGTACCTTGTTGCCGGGTCGTCCGAATCATCGTGATCGGCGAATGGCAAAAACGACAGGATTGCGGCCTCGTAAGTATCGTAGGGATTGGAATCTGACAGTTGTTGGGAATTCCGAGACGTGTCATGTGATTGATCATGGCCATCCGAGTCACCGGATCGTTGGGGCGAATCTTCGTCTGGCTTGTCTGGATTGTCTTTGGTCTCCGGCTTGGAGGACCGAGCGCCTCTGCGGCGGCGGCCAAAGGCGAACGGAAGTGCGATCGGCTGCGACCCGTTACTCAATGATGAACTGTCCGGCAACGACAAGCGACTGAGCGGCTTGGCCAGCGCCACGGCGAATACGCCGGCGACGACCATGCCGTCACCAATTTCGGAATTGACCGCTATGGGATTCTCAGCAAATGTGCTGGCCAGAGCGTCGGCCAAGGCGTCTTCGGGGATAACGGCTGACGAAAGTTGGTCCGGCGCGGAATCGCTAGCGGCAGACCCAACTCGTACCTCAGTTGATTCTGAATTCGGTGAAAGGAACTCAGCGATAGCCTCTTCGGATTCGGTGGCCAACAGATCGATGGTTTCAGCCGAGTCGCGCGTTGTCGATACCGCTTCGCTGGCTGCCTCGGCGGCAGGAGCGGTGACGGTCACAACTGCGAGCTGTGTACTGGAACACGAATCTCCGCCCGCACGAGCGATGGTTCTCATGCCGCAACTTATTGCCGGTTCGGCCGTTTCAAGCTGATCGGTCTCTTCTACTGCCGAAGGCGTATCGTCGCCCTCAGACACTTCGTCTATCGGTGCTTCGCTTTTTGGCTCTTCAGATATATCGGATTGATCGGATTCGTCTCCAGGTTCCACGTCGATTCGGCGACTTACCGGCGGCTCGGTTTTCGGATCGGGCTCGGCTTCGTCAACGGGCTTATCGACTGGTTCTGTAACCACAATCACACGCCGCAAGAACACTGGAGGCGCGATCGGGGCAGGCTCGATTACCGGTTCGGGCTCCGGCTCGACTGGTTGACTCTGCGGCGGATCGTCAATCACTGCGACGCGGCGATTGATCGCCGGGGTCGGGACCAGCTCGGTCTTTGGTTCAGGATCGATATTGTTGTCTGCACCTGTCGGGGCTGGCCTTTCGACAACGGCGTGCCGCCGAACAACCGGTGCGACCGGTTCTGATGTTGCGGTGGTCTCATCGGCAGTGTCACTGATCGACGCTGTATCGGACGTTTCGGTTGATCGGCGAACAACTGTGGGCTCGGATGTTAGAACAGTCGATGTTTCTGGCACGACCACATCGTTCGACGGTGAAGACGTGGACGGACTATCAACCGAACCAGGCATGATGCGGCTTACGGTTGTTGAAGTGGTCGGTTCCGTCGAAGACTGAACGATTGAGTCAACGGATTCTGTAACCTCTTCGGTCGTTGTTTCGATGCGTGCAGGTTCGATCGTGATCGCAGGTTCTAGGCTGAGCAATTCCGCGGGCAATTCTTCGATCGGTTCGCTTTCGGTCTCGACAATAATCTCCGCGCTCTCGCGGACGACAATGACCGTCACAGATGTTTCGACGCTGGGCACCTCGACTGTCTCGCTTGGCAACGGTGATAGCAACTGCAGCGCGCCTCGCGACATAAGCATTCGGGTTTCCAGCTCCTCCAGACGAACGCGATTGACTTCACAGACCGCGGCGAGCTTCTCTCCGTTCCGTGCCGGTAACGAATTGATGGCCGACATCGCTGACCCTCCGACACAAGGTTGAAGTGTGGACACTTTGCCCTTGCCGGTATTAGTGCAACGGCCAGGCCATTTCGTGTATGGATACAGTTGAGTTTTGAGAGTACGTACAGCACAGCCAAGCGGCAAATGCCACAACCCTCATTTCATCAAAGGATTACGTTGCGGCAAGAGTTCAAAAGTTCGAACCAAGTTTCAACAACGGGTTCTCAGTCAGTGCGAATCACAAAAGGCAATTGACCGAGAATGCTGCACTGGGTTGTTCAAACATGAGGTCGGCCGGCTTATTCAAGTTTCTTGTACAGGGTCGCCCGTCCGATGCCCAGGATTTCGCACGCGCGGGTCTTGTTGCCGCCCACTTGCTTTAGAACAAATTCGATGTGTCGTCGCTCGGCTTCTTCGAGAGTGATCATGCCGGATGCATCGCTTGAGCCGGTGACAGGCAAAGGAAGCCCCAGGTCCTGAGGCTGAACCTCGTCACCTTGTCCCAACACGATTGCTCGCTCGATGGCGTTTTTCAGCTCTCGCACATTGCCAGGCCATCCGTAAGCAAGAATGGCACGTGCCGCAGCCTCTGAAATCCTCGCTGGACCGCGGCCGATCTGGCGGCGGAAGTGTTCCAAAAAATGGGTTGCCAGTACGGGGATATCGTCGCCCCGCTCACGAATCGGCGGCACGCAAAGCTCGATGACTCGCAATCGGTAGAACAGATCTTCGCGAAAGCGACCCGCTTTCACCAGCTCCATCAGGTTGCGATGTGTGGCCGCCACGATGCGAACGTCAACGCGGATCGGCTCGGTGCCGCCCAGACGCTCGAACGCGTGCCCTTCGAGCACTCGTAAAAGTTTCGCCTGGCAAGCCAGACTCATCTCACCCACCTCGTCCAAAAACAGGGTCCCGCGATGGGCCCGTTCAAACTGACCGATGCGGCGACGATCAGCGCCGGTAAACGCACCACGTTCGTGGCCGAACAGTTCGCTTTCCAGCAGCGACTCGCTGAACGCCGCACAGTTCACGGCCACACATGGACCGCCGCGGCGCTGGCTCAGGTCGTGAATCGTTTGGGCCACCAACTCTTTGCCCGTGCCGCTCTCGCCCAACACCAACACCGTCGCCGACGTAGGCGCCGCGCGGGCCATCTGCTCAAGAAGTGCCCGAATCGGCGGGCTTTCGCCGATGATTCGAGTCTGCCCGGCAATCGTTTGCCGAAGCTGCTCGTTCGCCAATTCGATCTGCTCGCGATGTTCCAAGTTTTCCAGCGCCAGCCCGACTTGATGGACGACCGCGATGGCCATATCCAAATCGCCGCGATCGAACGACGGCCGGCCACTTGTGCGGTGGCATTCGACAGCACCCCGGCGGCTGCTGCGGCCCGGAATCGGTACACTCAGGGCCGTGCTTGGCACCTCCGAATTTTCCGTCTCAACCGAATTAGAAGATCCCTCTTGGGCATCCTGTTGAACAAGAACCGCCTCATCATTCGCTAATGCCATGCTGGCGAGCAGGTGAGGATCATTGGAATCGCCAGGGGGGCCATCCGAACGAGCCGCACAACGCAGTCGCCCGTCGGAAGCCACAAGATAGACGGCCACCCCGTCGGCCTGAGTCGCGTCAGAAAGAGTAGCGATCATGAGCTGGACGAGCGCCGGCACGGTCGAGACAGAATGAATCTGCGTTGCCAGCCGGCATAAGACCGCGGCATTTCGCATCGGACGGGAGTTCGATTCAGCCCGCATTTGCTCAACGATCGCCTCGTTCTTATCCGGCTCCGCCACCCGAACCACGAATGTGCTTGCCGCGAGTTTCGAGGGCCTCAATCCCGCCGAATCCGGCTGGTCACCCTCCTCCACAAAAACGATCAATCGTTCACCGACTCGGACCACATCGCCCGGCTCCAGCACGCTTCGCTGCACGGGCTGGCCGTTCAAAAAAGTCCCGTTCCTGCTCCCACAATCTTCAAGTTGCCACCGGCCGACCTCGAACCAAATCCGAGCATGAAGTCGCGAACAGAGGTGATCATCAACCGGCAACTCTCTCGCGGCATCGCGGCCGATCGTCACTGGAGCCCCCGACGCGACAAGCTGTACGCAAGCACCCGGAGTCGGTCCGTTCAGGAGTACTAGTGATTGCCCCATCGGATGCGCCTTGTTTTCAGATTGATTTGCTTCGCAAAAGCGTATCAATTCAAGGCGCCAAAAACAATCGAGCGCTTCTGATGAGTGCGCAAGAGTCGCTTGCTTGTTGTCATTTGCACAATTAATTAGTACGTATCATGGTCATAACATATTCAAATTATTTGTCTTACAATCAATACAATTCACATTTCCGATGTTGTTTCTTTTCGGTACGAGTGATGCCTATGGCTGCTGCCATGAGTCTTGTCAGTCCTAATTGGTTTAGCCAGCGGATTGAATCGGTGGAAACAGCCCCCAAACGAGATGAGCAGCAGTGGGTATTCCGGCTCCGCCAACGCGAGCCCGATGCCTGGAACGAGTTTGTTCGGCAGTTCCGAGATCTCGTCCGCAGCGTCATCCGTCGGACGGCAACGAGGCGGCGAATGCCACTGCAAGAGAACGACATCGAAGATCTCGCGGCCGACGTTTTCGCCGCAGCTCTCAGGAGCCTGGAACGATTTCGCCGCGAATCGTCGCTCAGCACCTGGCTCACTTCGATCACTCGCCGCGTTGTCCATCGCGAGTTGGATCGGGTGTGGCGAACCAAGGTCGTTCGCGGCGACCTGTCGCACAGCGACTGCGCCGACCCCACGAATCATCCACCGATCGAGGACATGCTACTCAAAGAAAATCGCGAACGACTGGAAGCCGCGCTTGAAAAGCTGCCGGAGACTTTGCGGCTCGTGCTTCGCTTGCACTATGTGGATCGGTTGAGCTATCGGGCGATCGGCGAGCAGTTGGGCATTTCGAGCAATTCGGTCGGCCCGGCCTTGGCCCGCGGGCGGCAGCTCTTGAGGGAGATTTTCAAGAGGCAGGCAGACAGCGGCGAACTTCGGATGCTCAATGCGTTCGAGGCCAGACCGAAGAAATCGCAAGAGCGTCGCACGAAATGACTCGGTGTATGCACCAATACTAATATCAAGACATCACATCGGTCGCATTTCCGTTTTGCAAGTCCCAGGGGCATTCGGGCGGAGACGGTGCGCGCGTCGGTGAGTTGGCGAAACATGTTGTTCCGCCATCGATTTCGTTTCTCGGACTTTGCGGAAATCGAAAGGGAGGATCACAATGAGTACGTTCAGCCAGCGGTTCGTGCAGCCAAGAGAACTTCAAAACGCCAAGCACAAGAAACCACTGAGGCGATCACGAGTGACCGCCCTGGAGCGACTGGAAGATCGCATGCTCCTGACGGGCCTGCTCGCGACTGCCGAGCCGGCAGCGGTCGATCCCGTCGATGAAATCGAGCCGGTTGACCCCATCGAAATCTGTGCCCTCGGCGGGCCGAGCTTTCAACTCGTGGGCGACGTGGTGAACGTCATGGGCACGGCAGGCAACGATACGATTCGAGCCGCGGTCACACCGGCCGGACGACTCGTCATCACCGTGAACGGTGCGTCGTCATCCTACGACAGCTCAGCCGTTTCACACATCAACATCGATGCCCAGTGTGGCAACGATCGCGTGACGATCGCGTCCACCGTCGTTCAAACGAGCCGAATCGAGGCCGGTTTCGGCAATGACACGGTTCTGGTCGATGGCAACTCGTCGAAGATTGACGGCGAGGCAGGCAACGACACGCTAACGGGCGGGCCGCGAGCCGACGCAGTTTATGGGGGCGACGGCCGCGACGTGCTCGCGGGTAACGGGGCCGACGATGAACTGGATGGCGGCAAAGGCGTGGACCGACTCGATGGCGGCGATGGCAACGACGTGATGCGCGGCGGCGCGGAAACTGACTTCATGTTCGGCGGCGGCGGCAACGACTGGATGGAAGGCAATGACGGCACCGATGTGATGCTCGGCGGAGACGGCAACGACTCCATGCTCGGCGGCGGAAACCGCGATTACATGTTCGGCCAGCGTGGCAACGACGGCATGGAAGGTGACTATTACCCAATCAACGCGACCCTGAACACACATCCGGATCCAGTTGAGCCGGGCGCGGCCGACTACATGGACGGAGGACTCGGCGACGACGCCATGCTCGGCTCGGTCGGCGATGACCAGATGTTCGGCCGCTACGGTGACGACGTGATCTTCGGCGAAGACGGTGGCGACGTGATCGTGGCCGGGCTAGGGCGCGATCAGGTCTATGCCGGCAACGGCGACGACACCGTGCTCGGCGACGAACGACCACACCACTTGTTGCTCGATGAACCGCACGAACTGAACCTCGACGCCGAAATCGGCCCGATCCATGTGGCACCGGAACCGGAACCGATCGATCCATCGCTGCGTAACAGCGACACAGTTTACGCCGGGGCGGGCAGCGACTACGTCGAAGGACAACTGGACGTGGACATCATTCTGGGCGAGCGCGGCGACGACACGCTGCACGGCAATGAGGACATTGACGGCATCGCGGGTGGTCCGGGCGACGACAAGATCTTCGGCGGGGCCGGCGGCGATCTGGTACTCGGCGGCTGGGGCAACGACTACATCGAAGGCAATGCGGGCAACGACATCATTTATGGCGACCCTCGTCTGCCGCGGCCGACAACAGCGGACCTCGACCGAGTACACCCTGACGTAGACGCACACGCCGTGGACCTGGTGCTGGCCGATGAGGTTGAACCCGAGCCAGTGGAACCGGTGCCAGGGGATCCGATTCCCATCGATCCCGTTCCGGTTGATCCGGTTCCGCGGCCGATCGCCAATGATGTGATTGACGCCGGCGCTGGTAACGACCGCGTTTACGGCATGGTCGGTGACGACTTCATCATCGGCGGGCCGGGCAACGATTACCTCAACGGCGGACCCGGCAATGACAGGATTTACGGCTGCGAGGGTGATGATACTTTGGTCGGCGGCGACGGCGACGATGAACTCTACGGCGACGTGTGCGTGATCTTTGCCACGGCCGACGCAGGAACGGCGACGGAGGAGGAGGTTCCTGGGCCGGTTGAGCCGGTCGAACCGCTGCCGATTGAATCGTTCAACGATCAAATTTTCGGCAACGCGGGCGACGATCTTGTGATGGCCGGACCGGGCCACGACATCGTGCTCGGCGGCACGGGACGTGACAACCTGAACGGAGAAGAGGGAACCGACGCGATGGCCGGCGGCGACGGCAACGATATCGTTGCGGGCGCCGATGGCAACGACCTCTTGCTCGGTGACGGCCCGAACGAGTTGTCCGACATCCCGACCCCCGATCCCGCGACCGACGTGGATCTCGTTGCACTCTTTCGCGAGATCGTGAACATGGGCGATGGTGACGATCTCGTGGGCGGCGGTCCGGGCGACGATGAGATTTTCACCGGCCGCGGCAACGATTTGGCAGTCGGCAACGGCGGCAACGATGTGATTTTTCTCGGTCTGGGTAACGACGTGGCACTCGGTGGCCGTGGCAAGGACGCAATCTACGGTCAGGACGGCGACGATGCATTCGCCGGCGGCAGCGACGACGACTACCTGAACGGCGACGCCGGCAACGACCTGATCCTGGGCGACGGGATCAACAACTTCGAGGAGGTTGAGCCGGCGCCGGACGAAGCCGATGTGCGCGATGTGCTTGCTCGCATCGCCGAGATCAACGAAGGCAACGACGTGATCGACGCTGGTGCAGGCAACGACAACGTCTACTCGGGGCACGGGAATGATATCGCACTCGGTGGCGAAGGCGATGACATCGTCCGCGGAAATGCGGGCAACGACGCCTTGGCGGGCGATGCCGGCAACGATCACGTGCTGGTTGGCGACGGCAACGACGTGGCCTTCGGCGGTGCGGGTGACGACACAATGGATGGCGGAGCCGGCAACGACTCGATGGCCGGCGGCGACGGTGATGACGTCATGAACGGTGGCGACGGCGACGACTGGCTCTTCGGCGACGCCACGAACGCATACCCGAACGGGATCACTACGCCCGAAGAATACGAACGGCTGTATGCCGACACCGGCGCTGGCAATGACGTTTTGGATGGCGGAGCCGGCAACGACGTGCTGCACGGCGGTCGCGGAGATGATGCACTGTCCGGCGGCGCAGACAACGATCGGCTCACCGGCGGTGTGGGCGTCGACGCACTTGAAGCCGGCGATGGCAACGACAAGGCCTATGGCGGCGATGGAAATGATCTCGTCTCCGGCGGCTCGGGAAACGACGAGCTGTACGGCGGCGACGGCAATGACTTCGTGCTGGGCGGGCCCGGCAATGACTTCCTCCAAGGCGATGCCGGTGCCGACACGCTCTTTGCTCTCGACGGCGAGGCGGACACGCTCTGTGCCGATCGCGACGACACGCTGGTTTACGATCGACGGCTCGACACGGTGATCTTCAAGGTGCCCGATCAGCCGGTGGCAGTCGAAGCCACTCGTGCAAACCGGACCAGTCGCCGAGCCACTCGCCGCGGCCGAGCATAGTGCTGAAAGAACCGTAGCGCGGCCCCTTGTGGGCCGACAGCCGAACCCGCCACGAGGGCGGCAGCTACCCACGAATTCGCGCAGAACAACATTAGATCGCGCGATGACTGATGCAGGATGGCGTTCCAGAGCCGATTGTCTCTGACCGATTCAGGTCGGCTCCTCATCCTCCCTCTCCCCGCTCGCGGGGAGAGGGCCGGGGTGAGGGGCCAATTGTTTTTCATGTCGATTCCGCAGCGTTCACTCGCCTCCCCCATCTCCCAGTTGCAACCGCGCAAGATTTGCTTCAGCATGTCGCCTCACGAACGAAGCAACTTGCGAAATGCAGAACGCCAATCAATCTGAACCTGACTCACTCCGCCGACGCGCAATCGCTGCTCTAGTGGTGGTCAATCTGCTCTGGGGCATCTCGTTTCCCGCCATGAAAGCAACCAACATGATCATGGAGCGGCATGCGGGCGAAGCTGCGTCGGGGTCGGACGCGGAGGTTCCAGCGGTAGCCACGACAACGATTGCTTTTCAAGTCACTTCTGCCGGTTTCCTCATGACCGTGCGGTTCGCGGTCGCATTGGTGTTGCTCGGCCTTTTCGTACCGCGGCTGTTTCAAGGGCTGACGGGCGAACAATGGATGATGGGGGCGTGGACCGGGCTCGCCTTTGCGGCGGGATTCATGTTGCAGATTGTCGCGCTCAATTACATCCCGGCTTCTCGCAGCGGGTTCCTGACCAGTTTATCGGTCGTGTTCACGCCGCTGCTCATGATTGCGTTGGAGCGGCGGCTCCCGCGGCGAGCAGTATTGGTCGGAGCACTCTTCGCGCTCCTCGGCGTGGCCATTCTTACCGGCCTGGTAAAGCTCGGCGGGCCCACTGGGTTTTGGCTGGCGAAAGGCGCACTCAATCAAATCACGCGCGGCGATTGGCTCACGGTGGCTGCGGCTCTGATCTTCGCCGTGCAGATTTTGCTGATCGACATCTTCGGCCGCCGCATGCCAGCCGGCCGGCTCACGCCGGGCATGTTCGTCGCCACACTGGTCGTGGGCGGCACGGTCATGACAGGTGGTTTGGCATCATGGCCCGAAGTCGGCTCGCCGGCACTGTGGTGCGGACTGCTGCTGAAACCGTCGTTTCTCTGGCTCGTGCTGCTCATGAGCCTGCTCTGCACGGTGCTCGCATTTCATTGGATGAACAAGTACCAACCGCACGTATCGCCCGCGCACGCGGCGTTGATTTACACGCTGGAACCGATCTTCGCAACCGGCTGGGCGATGGTGTTACCGAGCTTGATGAGCACGGCGATCGGCCTGGAATACCTATCCGAAAAGCCCGAGTGGAAACTGGTACTTGGCGGGCTCCTCGTCGTGGGCGGCAACGCGCTGGCTCTGCAACCCGAACCAAGGCGACAGGAGAATTCCGTTACAGACTCCGGCGTGGTAATGTAATGCCCAATCAAGGAGCAAACCATGAACTGCAATTCTCCCCGCTCGGTTGAGATCCGGCTGCGAAAACACACAACGCTTTTCGCGATCAGCTTGCTCGCGGTTGCCACGACAACTATTGCCACGCAGGCTGGTCCGTCCGACGATGGACCGATCACCTTTCACAAACGGCTCCGCGTCGAGCAACCAGGCGGCATATACATCAAAAGCCAAAAGGAGGAGAAGTGGGACCCGAAGCAGACGGCGATCATCGTCTGCGACATGTGGGACGCCCACCATTGCCTGAATGCCGTGCGACGAGTGGAGGATGTGGCGCCGCGCATGAATGACGTGCTGGAAAATGCCCGTCGGCGCGGCGTCCTGATCGTTCACGCCCCGTCAAGCTGCATGGAGCCTTACAAAGACCATCCGGGCCGGCGCCGCGCCCAGGAGGCACCGAAGGCAAACAATTTGCCGAAGGACATCGCCGAATGGTGCCGCCTGATTCCATCGGAGGAAAAGGGAATCTACCCGATCGACCAAACGGACGGCGGCGAGGATGATGACCCGGTCGAGCATCTTCGCTGGCACGAACGGCTGGCGGGCATGGGGCGAAACCCAAAGAGCCCGTGGAAGGCTCAGGTCGACGTGCTCAAGATTCACGACCGCGACGCGATCAGCGATTCGGGCGTCGAGATTTGGAACCTGCTCGAATCGCGCGGCATCGAAAACGTGATCCTGCTTGGCGTTCACACCAATATGTGCGTGCTCGGCCGCCCGTTCGGCCTGCGTCAGATGGCCAAGCACGGCAAAAACGTCGTGCTCATGCGCGACATGACCGACACGATGTACAACCCCGAACGATCGCCGTACGTCACCCACTTCGTCGGCACCGATCGGATCATCGAACACATTGAAAAGTTCGTCTGCCCCACGATCACGAGCGTCGATTTTCTCGGCGGCAGCCCATTCCGGTTCAAGAACGACCGCCGGTCCATCGTCATGATAATCGGCGAGGACGAGTACAAGACGGAAGTGAGTTTGCCGGCGTTTGCGAAGCAGGAGCTAGAGCCGCGCGGCTTCCAGGTCACGATCGTACACGCCGACTCTGCAGAGAAGAACAATTTTCCCGGCATCGCCGAGGCCGTGGCCAAAGCGGATTTGCTGCTAGTCAGCGTGCGACGCCGGACCCCGCCCAAGGAACAGCTTGACGCCGTTCGCGCCCACGTCGCCGCCGGCAAACCGCTGGTCGGCATCCGCACCGCAAGCCACGCATTTTCGTTGCGCAATCCCGCTGAACAACTCGCCAGCGGACTCGCCACCTGGCCTGAGTTCGACCACGACGTGCTCGGCGGCCACTACATCGGCCATCACGGCGACGGACCCAAGGTGCAAGTCGAAGCGGCCCCCAGTGCCAAAGCCCACCCAATCTTGCGCGGCGTCGATACGAGTCGTCTCCAAGGCAACGGCTCACTTTACAAAGTCGTCCCGCTGGGTGGTTTCACGACGCCGGTTCTGGTCGGTTCGATCCCCGACAAGCCCGTCGAACCGGTCGCTTGGACCAACATTCCGCGTGCCGGTCACTCGCGCGTGTTCTACACCTCGTTCGGTCACGTTGCCGACTTCGAAAATCCCGCATTCCGCAAGCTCCTCCTGAACGGAATCTGCTGGACCCTCGAAATCGCCGCCCCGGGCTCGCCCAAGTAGGGTGGTTGTTTGCAACCACCGTCCGTCACGACGAAAATCGTCGTTGCAAGCAACCACGCTACATTCCGCAGACAACCAAGATTGAGCACAACTTATTCACCTCCCTTGAAACTCGCCTGGACCCTATGCTAGTTTCTTGCAATTTTGTACGGTCGCCCTCCACCAGGAACTTGCAACAGTGCCCAAACGAACGGACCTCAATAAGATTCTGATCATCGGCTCCGGCCCGATCGTGATCGGTCAGGCCTGCGAGTTTGACTATTCCGGCACGCAGGCGTGCAAGGCACTCAAGGAAGAGGGCTATGAGGTCGTGCTGGTCAATTCCAACCCGGCCACGATCATGACCGACCCGGAGATGGCCGACCGCACGTACATCGAGCCGATCCACTGGCAGGTGATCGAAAAGATCATCGAGGCCGAACGGCCCGACGCCGTGCTGCCAACGCTCGGCGGCCAAACCGGCCTGAACACGGCCCTCGATCTTTACCATCACGGCGTGCTCGAAAAGTACGGCGTCGAGATGATCGGGGCCAATGCGGCGGTGATCGAGAAGGCGGAGAAGCGCGAGCTGTTCAAGGAGGCGATGATCAAAATCGGCCTCAAGGTGCCCGCGAGCGACCTGGCCCGCGACATGGAATCGGCCCGCAGAATTCGCGACGAGGTCGGCCTGCCGTGCGTGATCCGGCCAAGCCTGACGCTCGGCGGCACGGGTGGGGCCATCGCCTACAATCGCGGTGAGTTCGAGGAACTCGCGTCGCGGGCATTGCACCTGTCGCCCATCCATGAAGTGCTCATCGAAAAATCGGTGATCGGCTGGAAAGAGTTCGAGCTGGAGGTGATGCGCGACAAGGCCGACAACGTTGTCATCATCTGCTCGATCGAGAATTTCGACCCGATGGGCATCCACACCGGCGACTCGATCACGGTCGCCCCGGCCCAGACACTCACCGACAAGGAATATCAGCTCATGCGCGATGCCGCGATCGCGATCATTCGCGAGATCGGCGTCGAGACCGGCGGGTCAAACATCCAATTTGCAATCGACCCCAAGAACGGGCAGATGGTCGTGATCGAAATGAACCCGCGTGTCAGCCGCTCGTCGGCGCTGGCATCGAAGGCCACCGGGTTCCCGATCGCCAAAATCGCGGCCAAGCTCGCCGTCGGGTACCGGCTGGACGAATTGCCCAACGACATCGTCAGCGGGAAAAAAGGGGTCGGGAGTCTTTTGTGCGAACCACCCGAAGGGCCGTTCCGGCAAAAGACTGCCAACCCCTTTTTCCCCGGTGACGCGACATTCGTTTCCGCCTGCTTCGAGCCGACGATCGACTACGTCGTCACCAAAGTGCCGCGCTGGGCATTCGAAAAATTCCCGGAGGCGGACTCGACGCTCGGTGTGCAAATGAAGTCGGTCGGCGAGGCCATGGCGATCGGCCGCACGTTCAAAGAATCGCTGCAGAAGGCACTGCGGAGTCTCGAAACCGGCCGCTTCGGACTTGGCTGCGATCCGAAGGATCTGTGGGGCACCGACCGCCAGCCCACGATCGACGAAATCTATTCCAAGCTCGCCACGCCGAATGCCGGCCGCGTCTGGCACATCCGTTATGCATACAAATCAGGCCTGACGACAGAAAAAATCCACGAGCTAACGGCAATCGACCCGTGGTTCCTCGATCAAATCAAGCAGATCGTCGAACTGGAAGACGAGCTGCGAGCCGTGCCGAGCCTGGACGCGCTCAGTGTAGGGTGGGTCGAGTCTTCGAGACCCACCGGAGAATCGTCGAACATGTTAAAAGATAGAAACAAGGTGGGGCTCGAAGACTCGACCCACTCTACACCCAGGAACGGGGTCGCGCTGCTCCGCCGCGCGAAGCAATTCGGGTTTTCCGACAAGCAACTGGCCACGCTTTGGAACGAATTCGAGCACGAGGTGCGAAAATTCCGGATCGATCTGGGCATTGAGGCGACGTTCAAAATGGTTGATACCTGCGCGGCCGAGTTCGAGGCACGCACTCCTTATTATTACTCGACCTACGAAACGGAAGACGAAACGCGACCGGCCAAGGGGCGGCGAATCATGATTCTGGGCGGCGGCCCCAACCGCATCGGACAGGGAATCGAATTCGACTACTGCTGCTGCCAGGCCGCCTTTTCCCTGCGCGACGACGGCTTCGAGGTCATCATGGTGAACTCGAACCCGGAAACCGTCTCGACCGACTACGACACCTCCGACATCCTGTTCTTTGAGCCGCTCACGGTCGAGGACGTGCTGAACATTGTGGACCGCAGCAAGCCGGACGGCATCATCGTGCAGTTCGGCGGGCAGACGCCGCTCAATCTGGCCCGCGCGCTGGAAGCGGCCGGCGCCCCGATCATCGGCACGTCGCCCGCGTCGATCGACCGGGCCGAGGATCGCGAGCAATTCGAATCCGTTCTGCAAAAACTCGAACTGCGCCGCCCACCCGCCGGCTCCGCAACGAGTCTCGACCAGGCCCGCGTGATCGCCAACAAGATCGGCTATCCGGTACTCGTCCGCCCGAGCTTCGTGCTCGGCGGCCGCGCCATGAAAATCGTCTACGACGACCAGCAGCTCGATGAGTTCGCCGCACTGGCTGTCGAAGTCTCGCCCGGCCGGCCCGTACTGATTGACAAATTCCTCGAAGACGCGATCGAGGTCGACGTAGACGCCGTCTCCGACGGCGAACGCACGATCGTCGGCGGCATCATGCAGCACGTGGAAGAGGCCGGCATCCACTCAGGCGACTCCGCTTGTGCCATTCCGCCGCCCAGCCTGCCGGCGGCAGTGATTCGCGAACTCAAGGAATCGACCTACGCCCTATCCCGCGAACTGCGCGTGTGCGGCTTGATGAACATCCAGTACGCCGTCAAGGAAGGCCAGGTGTATGTGCTGGAGGTAAACCCGCGGGCGAGCCGCACGGTCCCATTTGTTTCCAAGGCCACCGGCGTTCCCCTAGCCCGCATCGCCGCACGGTGCATGGTCGGCCGATCACTCGCCGATCAGGGAATCGACACCGAGCCGTGGCCGAAGCACGTGTCGGTAAAAGAGAGTGTGTTTCCGTTTCGCAAGTTTCCCGGCGTGGACATTGTGCTCGGTCCTGAAATGCTCTCGACCGGCGAGGTCATGGGGATCGACGATGACTTTCCGATGGCCTTTGCGAAGAGCCAGATTGCGGCGTCCAGCGACCTGCCGCGTGAAGGCACGGTGTTCATCAGCGTCAATGAGCACGACAAGCGTGGCATCCTGGCCGTGGCTCGCAAACTCAAAGAATTCGGTTTTCGCATTGTCTCGACGGCCGGCACCGCGCGGTTGCTGGCTGATGCGAACATCGACGCCGAGCTGATCCGCAAGGTCCAAGAAGGCCGGCCGAACTTGCTGGACTTGATCGCCAACGACGAGATCGCGCTCGTGATCAACACGCCGTCGGGCAAAGGGGCCCGCACGGACGAAGGCCGTATCCGCGCCGCGGCCACGGCGCGCGGCGTGCCTTGCATCACCACTCTAGCCGCCGCGCGAGTTGCCGTGCAGGCCATCGAGGCACTTCGCACTCGCGAACTACGCGTCAGTGCTTTGCAGGATCGCTTTCCCAAGCCGGCCGCCCCGAGTCAACCGCGATCCATAATCCCCATGCGCGCGTGAAACTGAGGACTGCTTCTGAGAAAGGAATTGTGGTGACAGAATCGCCCGTGAAATCAGCCCAATATCGAGTAGGCATCCTGATGGGCAGCGACTCGGACCTGGACACCATGAAGCAGGCGGCCGATGCCTGCAAGGAATTTGGCGTCGCCGTCGAGATGCGTGTGCTGTCGGCCCATCGCACGCCCGACGACACGGCGGAGTATGCTCGAACGGCGAGAGATCGCGGCATTGAGGTAATTATTGCCGGGGCGGGCGGGGCGGCGCATCTGCCCGGAGTGGTCGCGGCGAGCACGACGCTCCCAATTATCGGCGTACCCATCCAGTCCAAGTCGCTCAACGGGATCGACTCGTTGCTCTCCATCGTTCAAATGCCGCCGGGCGTACCGGTCGCCACGGTCGGAATCGAGGCCGGACGCAATGCGGGATTGCTCGCCATCCAAATCCTTGCGACCGGCGACAAGTCGTTGAGCGCAAAACTCACGCAATTCAAAGAACGCCTCGCCGCTGAGTCGCGGGCCAAGAACGAAAAGTTGAAGGCGTGAAATAGAGAGACGCAAAGGACTAACCGCAGAAACCGCTGAGGCACGCTGAGATTGAACTCGGCGTTTCTCCGCGTGCTCTGCGGTCTATTCTCCCCGGCTGGTATGCGAAACTTTGCGCTACTTCTTCGCCGCGGCCAGCCGCCTGGCGACTTCCGTCCAGTTCACCACGTTCCAAAACGCAGTGATGTACTCCGGCCGGCGGTTTTGATACTTGAGGTAATAGGCGTGCTCCCAAACGTCGAGGCCGCAGATCGGGGTCAGGCTTTCCATCAAGGGGCTGTCCTGGTTCGGTAGCGACTTTACCACGAGTTTTTTCGCATTGTCGACACACAGCCAAGCCCAGCCCGATCCGAAGTGGGCGGTCGCCGCGTTCGTGAACTTCTCTTTGAAACCGGCGAAACTTCCGAAGTCGGCAGTGATCGCAGCGGCCAGGTCACCTGTCGGTTCGCCGCCAGCGCCAGGCCCGAGAATGGTCCAAAAGAGACTGTGGTTGTGGTGGCCACCGCCGTGGTTGCGGACCGCGCCGCGAATGTTTTCCGGAACGCTCGAGATTCCGGTGACCAATTGTTCGAGTGACTTGCCCTGTTCGCCCAGCGCGTTGGCCAGTGCCTCGTTGAGCTTCGTCACATAAGTGTTGTGATGCTTGGTGTGGTGAATCTCCATCGTCTTTGCATCGAAGTGCGGTTCCAGCGCGTCGTATGCATAAGGCAGCTTGGGCAATTCAAAAGCCATGGTGCAACCTCCTAGAGTTAGAACAGCCGGTCCGCCGCGGACCGAAATGATGACCTCGCCCCTCGTCCAGAACGGGTCGTACATCCCGAGTCGAGGCTCCAACGAAGGGAGGTTATACCGTGCGGGCTGGTGCGATGCAAAGGGTCGAGGGATAGAGTGCAGAGGGCAGGTTTCAGGTGTCAGAAGTCAAAAATCAGTTCCCGTCACGAGTTCGCCGCCGGCGCGCGTGGCCAGGGCTGCGTAGACTGTCGGGTCGACTTGAAAGCTGACAAAACGCACCGAACCATCGACGAGTAAAAAGTGCGAGCCGCCAACATGGGGTCCGCTAAAATCCTCGGGACAACTCGACTGCACGCCCATCGAGTGCACTGTGGATCTCGGATTCAACTCGGTACCGGCCGAGCCGCGTTGGGCTTTGGATTCGACGGCGGGCGGAGCCTGGATGCCTTGCAAGGGTCCGGTGTGGCCCAGCACGCGAAACCGCTCGCTGGTAATGTGGACCTGTTTGGGCTCCGGCTCCTTACGTGCAAAGGTCAGTTCGCTGAAGATACCTGCCCAGTCGGCGCCGCCGTTCACTCCGGACCGTTCGCCCACCAAGAAGGTCATCGGGCCATCGTCGATATCGCGCAAGCGGATGCGACTGTTTCGAAAGAAAACTCCTTCACCTTGATCGGGCCGCTGCGAGGAACTGCTGAGTCCAAAGTTCGCCACGTAGCCGGACCCAAGGGTGGGTCTCCAATCGGATGGACACAGGAAAGTCTCGATTCGCTGAGTGGTCACAGTCAGGGTGGGGGCGGAATGACACGGATGTTCAAACGGGATCTCACGCCATATGACTCTCTGTTCGATGAACGGCATCAGCATGGCCGCCCAGCCCCAACCCGGCCCGAGGTCTTGACCCGCCGGCCCCACCGCGGAAACGTAACCCGGCGGAAACGTGCGGTGCATGTCATGGTAATTGTGAAGGCCTACGCCAATCTGAAACAGATTATTCTTGCAACTAGTTCGCCTTGCTCCCTCCCGCGTCATCTGCACGGCTGGCAGAAGCAAGGATATGAGCACGGCGATGATGGCGAGGCAAACGAGCATTTCGATCAGCGTGAAGGCGAGGCAAGTGCGAAGTGGGGAATGCGGAGTGCGCCATGCGAAGCGGCGGTGGTGCATGGATTATTCCTCGATGGCTCGGGGAGCTGAACAGATTCGGTTGAGAAAAAGGTTTATGAATCGGTCTCGATCCACGGTTGTGCAGACGTTCGTCCGGCGGTCGGCGCTGGCGTGAGCCACGGTGCGACCTGCCTGCCCGTCGTCGGATGTCTCGACTGTGATCTCCATCGACTGAATGCCGCACAAGCTCGGATCGAAGCACATCGCAACGGCAAGCGGGTCATGCAGCACGGGCTGCCGGCCGCTTTGAGTCA
>Ga0247727_10000559_pt1 | contig 90884 bp, 82 predicted proteins | sample WisWelCaveWW1625_FD_202498 | JGI IMG/M metagenome (GOLD analysis project Ga0247727, IMG submission 202498) | Biofilm microbial communities from Wishing Well Cave, Virginia, United States - WW16-25 | ecosystem: Environmental > Aquatic > Deep subsurface > Groundwater > Cave microbial mat | place... | reverse complement strand
CGTTGTTAATGCAGCAGAGCTCGTGCGTCGGCGGATGCGTGCCGCACTCGGTGCAGCTCGTCACAATCACGCCGCCCTGGTGTCCGCACTGCCCGATCTCCAACTCGACGCACTCGTCGTTGATGCAGCAGAGTTCGTGCGTCGGCGGAGGCGTACCGCACTCGGTGCAGCTCGTCACGACCGTGCCGTGATCGCACTGCCCGATCTCGACCTCGGTGCAGACGCCGTCCGTGCAGCACAGCTCGTGCGTCGGCGGATGCGTGCCGCACTCGGTGCAGCTCGTCACAATCACGCCGCCCTGGTGTCCGCACTGCCCGATCTCCAACTCGACGCACTCGTTGTTAATGCAGCAGAGCTCGTGAGTCGGCTCGTCGCTGTTCTTCACGTGGACGGCGGCAGCGCAGAGCACGCCCGTCTCCCCCACCGCGAGATCGGCGAGGAGGAGAATGAAGCAGCCGCCCTTCGGAAGACCGCTGAAAACCGAGAAGCCGTTCGGAGACCCCGAGGAGGGCAGGAAGCAGCCACCCTCGATGACCTCCTGGTCGCCTGGACAATCCGCACCGATCTCGGTACCACCCGCATCGGTGAACCGGTATTCGTACTCGCACGAGAGGTCGGCGCAACAGAGTTCGTCTCCCGCGGCGGCGTTCCCCACGAACTCGCAGTTGTAGCCCGGGCCCGCGTTACGGAAGTAGGGGTTGATCCGCTTCGCACGGTTGCCACCACCGCCGGCAGCGCCGCCGGGTCCGATCAATCCGCATTTGTCGGCCGAAGCTTGGCGGCACATGAGAACGACGTACGGCACCCCGCTCGCTTGCAGCGACTCGCGCGTCGGCGGGGCGGAGGCATCGAGCAGATCGCAACTCTCCAAGTAGAACAGGATCGCCCCCAGATCCGACAGCCGCGAATGTGAGACCTTGAGATCGACGACGACGTCCTCGATCGTGGTCCCGTCGTCGGGTGTGGGGAAATCAATGAAGGGGCCGCCGGGCCCGAAACACCCACCGCCGACGCAGTTATCGTCCGGGTCGGCAATCTCCCACGGCGGCTCGAAATCTCTGGAAAACGTCTTGTAGTCCGCAATGGAGCAATCGGTTGGCGTGCACTCCGTGCCGCTGATCGTGAGCGTGTATTTCGCCGGGCAGGGGAGCTCGGGATTAGAGAACGACGGCGCGACGAAGACGACGTACGTGCCCGCGACCAGGGCTCCCGTGGACGCTGTGACCTCGGTGCACGACGGCCCCTCTTGGTTGTCGATGATCACGATGCTCACGCAATCGCCCGTGAAGAAGTCAAAGATCGCAACCTGGGGGATAAATTCCGCGGTGACCGATGCCGTCAGGCCCGCTACAGGGCCAGGGAGGACAAGGCGGTACCAGTCGGTGTCACGGGAGCCTCCGTCGAAGGCGCCGGACCCGCAGACGGACTGGTCCGCACAGTCGAGGTCGGTGTAGACCTCGGGCACAGAATTGCAGCCGCCGTTCGTCGCGTCCACGGGGGCGCCGCAGTCCGCCTCTGCCTCGATAACCGCCCCGGGCAGACAGATGGTGCAGCCGAGAGACACGAACTCACTAGGGCCGGGTCCCCTCTCAGTGGTGTTACTAAAGGGGCTCTCGGCGGGGAGCCGGTTCTCGATCGGGTTCGTGCCCGCGAGGGCGGGGCCTAGAGCCAGCAGACAACAGATCGGAACCAAGAGAAGTACCAGTGCCCATTTCATGGGATACCTCCTGTGGTGTGATGGCCTCGGAGCCACGTGCCCGAACTCTTCGGACCGCGCGATTCTCCCTTCCTAATGATCCAGTGACGAACTGGTCTGGGGGCTGGGGACAGGCGGGTTCGTCGATCAGGAGAAGGATTCGTTCGAAATAGCAACCGCCGCTATGAAAGCACTTGGAAGGGGTCGTGGTCAACGAAAAGCCTGCGTTCCGGCGGCCCCTTGTTGACGAACGGACTGTCGACACTATACGCTTGTCCACCATGCGCTCCCCCGCGGTCCTGTTCGTCGACATCGATGCTTTCTTCGCCGCCGTCGAGCAGATCCGAAACCCGCGGCTTCGGGGGAGGCCCGTCGTCGTCGGAACCGGCTGCATCGCGTCGTGCTCGTACGAGGCGAGGCGGCACGGGCTGCGCGCCGGGATGTCACTCCGCGAGGCGCGCCGCCTTTGTCCGCGCGCCGCCTTCCTCGCCGGCGAGTACGCCGCGTACAAGGGGTTCGCCGACGCGATCTTCGGCCTGTGCGGCGAGGTCTCCCCGGCCGTCGAGCGGTATCTCGATGAGGCGTACCTCGACATGGCCGGTGCGGAGCGGCTGTTCGGGCCTCTGCTCGAGGTGGGACGGGCGCTGCGGGCGCGCGTGCGCGCGGAGACCGGTCTCGCGGTCACGATCGGGGTCGGCGCCAACCGAATGGTCGCGCGGCTCGCCGCGAAGGGCGCGAAGCCGGACGGCCTGGCGGGCGTCGCGCCCGGCGACGAGGCGGAGTTCGTCGCGCCGCGGCCGATCGAGGACCTGCCGGGCGCCGGGCCGAAGACGGCGCAGTTCCTGCGGCGCGCGGGCGTGGCGCGGATCGGCGACCTGCGCGCCGTGCCGCTCGCGTACCTCGAGGGCGCGCTCGGCGCGCGGGGGCGCGCGCTCCACGAGCGCGCGTGGGGACGCGACTCGCGCGCCGTCTCGCCGCGCGACGTGCCGCGCGAGATCTCGCGCGAGACGAGCCTCCACGAGCCGACGGTCGACCGGGACGAAGCGACCGGGATGCTCTACTACCTCGTCGAGCGGGCGGCGAAGGCGGCGCGCGAGCTGCACGTCCGCGCGGGCGCTCTCGGCGTCACGGTCCGGTACGCGGACTTCGAGGGCGACGCGGCGACGCGCGCGCTGCCGCGCGCGACCGCGCTCGACACCGAGCTGTTCGACGCCGCGTGCGCGCTGTTCGCCTCGGTCGCGACGCGGCGCGCGGCGATCCGGAATGTCGGCGTCGTCCTGTCGCGGTTCGCGCCGGCGGCGGGCGAAGCGCTCGCGCTCTGGGAGCCCGCGGCACGCGAGCGGGAGCGGCGGCTCGTCGGGTCGCTCGACGCGGTCCGCGCGCGCTTCGGCCACGCGGCGGTCGTCGCCGGCCGCTCGCTCGCGCTCCTCGGAAAGCTCGAGCAGACGCGGCACGGCTACGTGCTCCGCACGCCGTCGCTCACGAAGTAGCGCGCGATGCCGACGCCCGCGAGATCGACCACCGCCGCCGGCCGGTCCGACGCGGCCGCCGCGGTTCCGCTCCGGCTCCGGAGCAGTTGGTCGCTCCTGACGGGGCCGACGCCGCCAGCGGCGTACCTCGACCGGGCGGCAGAGTGGGGGCTTCCCGCGCTCGCCCTCACCGACCGCGACGCGCTCTACGGCGCGGTCCCGTTCTACGTCGCGGCGCGCGAGCGCGGCATCCGGCCGATCCTCGGCGCGGAGATCACGGAGCCGGACGGCGACGCGGAACGCGACGGAGGGGCGCGCGACGCGGCGGTGCGAGGGGCGCCGCGCGGCGACCCGCCCCGCCGGACGACCGGCTCGACCGTCGCGATCGCGCTCGACATCGAGGGCTATCGGAACCTGTGCCGGATCGTGACGCGACGGCGGCTCGGCGCGTGGCCGCCCGGCGCGCCGGCGCCCGGCGCGAGCGCACCGCAACCCGCGAGCTGCCCAAGCGCCGATCCTGGGTTCTTCCTCCCGCGCGCCGCGGCCGACGCGCACGCCGGGCTCTTCTTCCTGTCGGAATCGCCCGCGCTTCTCGAGGCGCTCGCGGGCGCCGGCGTGCCGCGTGATCGCCTCGGCGTCGAGATCGTCCGGCCCGGCCGCCCGCGCCGCGACGAGAGCGCGCGCCTCGACGCCGCGCGGCGCGCCGGCCTGGCCGTCGTCGCGTCGACCGACGTGTTTTTCGCCGACGCGGCCGACCACGCCGTCCACCGAATCCTCGTCGCGGCGCGCGAGAACGCGACCGTCGCGACGCTCCCGCCCGGCGCGACCGCGTCGCCCGAGCGGCGCCTCCGCTCGCCCGCCGAGGTCGCCGCGCTGTTCGCCGACATTCCGGAGGCGCTCGACGGCGTCCGCGACGTCGTCGATCGCGCGCGCCTGACGCTCCCGCTCGGAAAGCCGATCCTCCCGAAGACGCCGCTCCCTTCCGGCGAGACGGCGTTTTCGCATCTGTTCCGTCTCGCGTCGGAGGGAATCGCGCGGCGCTACCCGGGCGGCCCAACGCGCGAGGTCGTGTCGCGCCTCGCGCGCGAACTCGACGTCGTCGCGCGGCTCGGGCTGCTCGATTACTTCCTGATCGTCGCCGCGATCTGCCGGTTCGCGCGCGACGAAAAGATTCCGATGGTCGGGCGCGGCTCGGGCGCGTCGTCGCTCATCGCGTACCTCCTTGGCGTCACGAGCGTCGATCCGTTCCGGTACGACCTCTACTTCGAGCGATTCCTTCACGAGGAGCGGGCCGACCTCCCCGACCTCGACATCGACCTCTCGTGGCGCGACCGCGACCGTGTGATCGCGCACGTCTACCGGACGTACGGCGCGGACAAAGTCGCGATGATCTCGACGCACGTCGTGTTCCAGCCGCGCTCGGCGTTCCGTGAGGCGGCGCGCGCGCTCGGGACGCCGCCGGCGGACGTCGACGCGATGAGCCGGCTCGTGCCGCGCGACGCGCCGGACGGGATCGGCCGCGCGCTCCTCGACTCGCCGCGCGCGCGCGCGCGCGGGCTCGACCCGCGCGAGCCGCGCGTCGCCGCGATCGCCGGCGCGGCCGACCGGCTGCTCGGGCTGCCGCGCCACCTCGGGATCCATCCGGGCGGGCTCGTGATCGCCGACGGTCCGCTCGACCGGTACGTGCCGCTCGAGGAGGCGGCGAAGGGAATCGTCGTCACGCAGTACGAAATGCGCGCGATCGAAAAGATCGGCCTCGTGAAGATGGACCTCTTGGGGAACCGCGCGCTGTCGGTGCTCGCGGAGGCGCGCGAGTGGGTCGCGCGCGTCGGCGTCGCGCCCGGCCTCGACGCCGTCGCCGACGATGACCCGGACGCGGCGGGGATCCTGCGCGAGGCGCGCACGCTCGGCTGCTTCCAGATCGAGTCGCCCGGGATGCGGCAGCTCTTGCTCGAGCTCGGGACGAGCGATCTGCGCGGGACGATCGACGCGCTCTCGCTCATCCGGCCGGGCGCGGCGGCGAGCGGCGCGAAGGAGCGGTTCGTGCGCCGCGCGCGCGGGCTCGAGCCGACGGCGTATCTGCATCCGCGGCTCGAGCCGCTCCTGCGCGCGAGCCACGGCGTGCTCGTGTACGAGGAGGACGTGATGGCCGTCGCGGCGGCGATCGCCGGCTTGTCGCTCCGCGACGGCGACAACCTCCGCAAGGCGATCGGCTCCACGCGCGACGACGGCGAGCGGCGCGCGCTCGCGAACGGGTTCGTGCGGAGCGCGGTCCTCGCCGGCGTCGAACCCGACGCCGCGCGCGCCGTGTGGGACGCGCTGGCGCAGTTCGCGCAGTACGCGTTCTGCCGCGCGCACGCGGCCGGCTACGGCGTCATCGCGCACCGGATGGCGTGGATGAAGGCGCGGTGGCCCGCGGCGTTCGCCGCCGCGTTCCTCAACAACGGCGCCGGAATGTATCCGAAGTGGGTCCACGTCGAGGACGCCAAGCGGATGGGCGTCGCGATCCTGCCGCCGTGCGTGAATCGCTCGGCCGCGGAGTGGACGGTCGAGTGCGACGAGGAATCGGCGCGCGACGACACAGGCCGGCCGGGCGCGGGCGTGCGGGGGCGCGCGCGCGGGCGCGGCGCGATCCGCGTCGGGCTCGGCGAAGTGCGCGGGCTCGCCGCGCGCACGATCGAGCGCGCGCTCGCCGCGCGGCGCGAGCGTCCCTTCGCCGGCATCGGCGATTTCCGGCGGCGGAGCAGCGCGCCGCTCCGCGAAGCCGAGGCGCTCCTCCTCGCCGGCGCGTTCGCGTTTACCGGACGAACGCGGCCCGCGCTCCTGTGGGAGCTGCACGCGCGCGCGGCGACGGCGGCCCCGTCGGGCGCGGATGCGCGCGCCGAGCTTCCGCTCGTTGCCGCTCACGACGACCCGCCCGGCCCGCCGCTCCCCGAGTTGTCGCGGCTCGACGTTCTGCGCCACGAGGCGGAGATCCTCGGGCTGACCGTCGCGGGACACCCGCTCGAGCTGTTCCCGGAAGCGACCGCGGCGGCGGGCGGCACGCCGCGCCGCGCGGATCCGCGCCGCGCGCGCGTCGTCGGCGCCGTCGGCGCCGTCGGCGCCGCCGGCGTCGTCGGCGTGGTCGCCGCGAGCCGGCGCACGCCGACGCGCTCCGGCGAGGAGATGCTGTTCCTGACGCTCGATGACGGCGCGGACCTCGTCGAGTGCGTCCTCTTCCCCGCCATCTACCGCCGCGCCGTGGGGATCCTCGGCTCGTTCGGCCCGTACCTCGCCGAGGGGACGATCGACGCGCCGCTCGGCGCGGCGACCCTTCGCGTCGAGCGCCTCACGCTCCTCGCGCCCGACGCGCCGCGTCCCGAGGCGCGCGCGCGCGCGCGCGCCGCGGCCGCGGTGCTTCCCGCGTTCGCCGGAGACGCCGACGCCCTGGCCGCGCGTGACGAAGGCGCCGACTCCGAGATCTAGACGCCGATCGCGTCGTGCTCACAGGGGCCGAGGCGGCGGACGCGGCGGCCGATGACTCGACGCGCGTCTGACGGCGCGCTCAGATCCGTGACGGCGCGCACTGGTCCGCCGTCGCGATCCGACTACGCGCTCGGGTCCGCGATCCGCCCCATGAAGAGAAAACTTCCCGTGACGTTGTCTCGGATGACGATCACGAACGGGTGATCGATCCGTAACGTCTGCGGCAAGCTCGTGACGCCGACGCCGACGCCGGTCGCCGCGGCCGCCTCGGTCCCCTCCTCGTTCACGTCCACGAACCCCTTGTGCACGACGGCCTGGATCGACAAGTCGCGCCGGCCGTCCATCCCCGAGAAATCCGCCGTGAGCGGATCGAACGCGGAGGGCATTCCCATCGCGGTCAACGTCGAGTTGAGGCCAAACGATGACGTCACGCGGAACCGCGGGAGCGCCAGCTCGAGCTCCGCCGTCTCGAGCGACGCGAGCCACGCGTCGAGGTTCGCGCTCGTGAGCCGCGCTTCAAGATCGCTCAGCCCATCGATGGTCGAGGGAAGGAGGATGACCATCGAAATGTCCCCGCCCTCATACGGAAGCTCGAGCAGCTCGACTCCCTCGGCGCGCGCGTACGACCACTTATCAAGGCGGACCATCGTGGGGACTTCGACCGTCCTCGACGCATCGAGATGAAACGGCGCATCCTGCGTGAGGTCGGGATCGAATGGCCCCGCCCACTTCCCCTTGAAGTAGACCGCGTTCGTGAGCACGAGCCGCGTGTCCGATGTCACCGACCCCTCGGGCATCAGATCCTTGATCTTCGTTTCGGTCTTCTCCGAGACCCAGTCGTTGATCGTCGTCCGCGCGGCTTCCGGCGCGCGACTGAACTCGACGAGCGCCATTTCGGCGGCGTAATCCTCCCGCGTCGTCTTGAGGAAGCTCTCGAGGAATGGAAACCCAGTCTGTCCCCAGAGTCTGTTCGCCACGTTCAATCGATACCCGCCGAGGGCCACGCCCCGATCGAGGCTCTGGATGAGCGCGCCGTTCGCGGGATGAAATTGCTCGCGCGCGAGCGATGAGTGAAGGACGCGCGCCATCTCGTCCGCCGTCACGCCAGCGGCGCCGGCCGAGGTCATCGAGAGCGCCGCGGCGACGCTGAACGGCGAGAAGAAGAGGTTGCCGTCCGTGGAGCGAAGCTGCGCGTACAGGTCGGCGGCGAACGCGTTGTTCCCCGCGACGACCGAGCCGACGTCGGCTTGAAGCTCCGCCGGGATCTTGCGCGCCTCGAACGGATCGACGCGCGGGTTCGGCGTGTCCGACGGGTTCGACGCGCAACCGACGCCGGTCACTGCGAGCGCCGACGAGCAGAGTGCGACCAAAAGGATCATGCGAGCGTTCGACATCGGACCCCTCCTTCGTGGCTGTGGCGACAGTATAGCGAGCCGGGTCCGACCCGGCGAGGCTGTGGCGATACACATCAAGCTCCACTCGCCGCTGTCGTTGCGCGCGGCGAACACCGGCGCTAGACTCCGCTTCCCGAACTGCACCAGCAATCCACCAGCTCCGTGGGGAGCCGGAGAGCTGAGGAGATCGACGATGCGCCGTGTCCCGTTCGTCGTGATCGCCGGAATTGTAATCAGCACCATCTGTGCCAGCTTTTTCGGCTGCGGCAACGGATCCGGCGGATCGCGGATCACCGAGCCGCCGCCTGAAACGCTCTCCCGCTACTGGCCGAACGCGGACTCGAGCTCGTGGACTTTCGACTACCGACGCTACAAGGCGGCTGAGACGATCATTCCGGCGCTCGTCGGTCTCGCAGGCGTTCCACCGGAGCAGCTCGACTACCAGGATCTCGAACAGCGCCTCGCGCTCGATCCTCCCGACCGGAGCACCCTAGAGTTTTCGGATTCCCTACCGTTTCAACTCGCGTATCAGGGCACGATCAGGTCGGCCGATGGGCTGAAGCAGAATCTGGTGTCCACCGACCTGCCCGCCCTCAAGCGTGACGTCATGGAGCCCTCGCCACTTCTCGCGCGAATCTTTCTGGCTCGCCCCGATCTCCGAACGAAGATGATCGCGAAGGGGCTCGTGTCGGCGGACTTTGGAAGGGCAAGTTGGAGCGGACGCGTGGGGCTCCTCATTCTCGACGGCGGATATTTCGAGAAGCAGACTCAATGGATAGGGTTTTATGGGGACCTCCGGGCGGATTCGTCCTTCACAATCGCTCACACGCCCCTGCTGGAAGGGACATCGTTCCGACACCAGCTCGTTCCGGATCTCGCGGATGACATCTGGGAGTATGGCTGGGTGATCGGAGAACGGGAGGTCAAAACGCCCGCGGGCGAATTCAGCGACGCGGTCGGAATTGTCTATTTCCTCGACTTTGGCATGCACGAGATCCGCGACGAGCAGGGCAACGTGCTGGCGAGATTTCGCAGCTACTCAATCATCGAGCTCTTCCTGGCGCCCGGCGTCGGACCGGTCTACGAGAGGGACATCGACTATCTCTCTCCCCCCATTCCGGAGCTGAATATCCGAAGCGGTGTCCTATTCGGAGAAGGAACGCTCACGGGGTACGACTTGCGGTAGCGGAGCGAGCACCGCCTAGGTCTCGAGCGCGACCCACGCCTCGCGGCGCGCGCTGTCGCGGCACGCTTCGGCGATCCGGAGCGCGCGGAGTCCTTCGTCGAGCGTCACGGGTACCGGCGCGCGACCGAGCGCGGCGTCGCGGAAGTCGGCGAGGAAGTGCGGGAGCGTCGCGACGTCGCGCGCGTAAGCGACGTCGGTCCGCTCGCGGCCGACGATCCGCGTCAGCCCGCCGCCGAACCGGTCGAGCAAGAGCGTCCCGCGCGGCGTCAGCACCTCGATCAGCTCGCAGCGCGTCCCGCCGATCCGCGTCACGTCGATCGTCACGGGGCACGCGTCCGTCTCGAGGATCGCGGTGAACGAATCCTCGACCGGGTAGCCGAGCGCGCGGTCGACGCGCGCGAACGCGCGGCGCACGCGGCCCAGCCCGAGAAACGCGACGAGGTCGAAGAAGTGGACGCCGGCGTCGAGGAGCGCGCCGCCGTCGTGGCCGCGCGGGCGCCACGCGCCGTCGGGGCCGACGTTTCGGTCCTCGCCGCGGAGGAGAACGTGAATCGCTAGCGGGCCGCCCATCGACACGAGCGCGTCGCGGAGCGCGCGGACGCCAGGTTCGTAACGAAGCGTCTGAGCGACGGCGATGAACGGAGCGCGCGCAGCCGCTGCCGCGCGCGCGATCGCCTCGCCATCCTCGAGCCGCCCCGCGAGCGGCTTCTCGACGAGAAGCGCCTTCCCCGCCGCGATCACGGCAAGACACGGCTCGGTGTGGAGGTCGTGGGGCGTGACGACGGCGACGGCGTCGACCGCGGCGTCCTCGACGAGGGCGCGCCAGTCGGCGTGGAACCGCACGTCCGTCTCGCGCGCGAACGCCTCGCCGGCCGCGACGTCGCGCCGGCTCACTGCGGCGAGCGCGAGGCCCGGGATTCCGTCGAGAAGGTGACGCGCGTACCGCATGCCGTGGCGGCCAAGTCCGACGAGGCCGATCGAAAGCGTCTGCATGAGTGGCGCGCGGCACGCTATCACGCGTCGCGAGGAATCGCAATCGACGGGCGGCCGCGCGAGCGGCTACGATCCCTGCGGCGTCGCTCCGCGCGCGCCGCGCGGCGCGATCGTCCGCAACGGAGAGCCCTCTGAGGATCGTGATCGACGCGCGCCCGCTGACGGCGCGCCCATCGGGAGTCGGAAATTACATCGGCGGTCTGCTTCGTGGAATGCGCTCCGTCGCGGCGGGCGACGAGTTCATCCTGTGCCACCACGAACCGCGCGGGATCGCGGAAGGTTGCGCGCCCGCGAACGCCGAGATTCTCCGCAGCCCGTTCTCGCACGAGAGCCACCCGTGGGGAGACGTGTGGCGCGACGTGTTCCTGCCGAGGCGGCTGCGACGACTCGGCGTGGAACTCTTCCACGGGCCGGCGTTCGCTTTGCCGCACGATCATCGAGACTTCGCGAGCGTCGTCACGATCCACGACCTCGTCGCGTTCCGGCACGCTGAGACGATGCCGCGCGGTTTCGCGGTCTACCTGCGGGCGCAGATTCGCGCTGCGCTGCGTCGCGCGGATCGTGTGATCGTGCCGACCGCCGCCGTGCGCGACGAGATTGCGGAGATGGCGCCCGACGCGGCCGCGCGGGTGCGCGTCGTGCCGCACGGCGTCGAGCCGCGATTCGCGGCGCCCGCGCCGCTCATCCCGCCCGATTCGCCGACTTGCGAGCCGGAAGCGCCGCACGAAGATGCGGGTTCGCCGCACGCCATCCTCGCGCGCCACGGAATCCGCCGGCCGTTCGTTCTGTGTCTCGGAAACGTCGAGCCGCGGAAGAACCTCGTCCGCGCGATCCAGGCGTTCGGGCTCGCGCGCACGCTGACGGGCCGGCGCGACGATCTGGCCGTCTCATTGGTCGTGTGCGGCGAGCGCGGGCCGCGCGCCGGCGCGATTTTCGCAGAAGCGGAGCGGATCCCCGCCGTCGAGCGGCCGCTCTTCGCCGGCTACGTCTCCGACGCCGAGATGCCGGCGATCCTCGCGTCCGCCGCGGTTCTCTTGTTCCCGTCGTTGTACGAGGGGTTCGGCCTGCCAATTCTCGAAGCGATGGCGTGCGGCGTGCCGGTCGTCACGTCGGATCGCGGCGCAATGCGCGAGGTCGCGGGCGGCGCCGCGCTCCTCGTCGATCCGCTCGACGTCGATGCGATTGCCGGCGCGCTCGCGCGCGCGCTGGCCGACGCGGATCTCGCCGCGCGCCTGGCCGCGCTCGGGCGCGAGCGCGCTGCCCGCTTCACCTGGGAGCAGACCGCGCAAGCGACGCGAGCCGTCTACCGCGAGGCGGTCGGCTCGGCGTGATCCTCCTCGACGCGCGAATGGTGGGCCCGCGGCCGCACGGGATTGCGCGCTACGCGGAGGGGCTCGTGCCGGCGCTCCGCGCGGCGTCCGCTGGCAGAGAGGACGGGAGCGACACGGGGGGCGCGCGCAACGCAGCGGGCGCGCGCGACGCGGGAGACGCCGACGAGTTCGTCGCGCTCGTCGCGCCCGACTTGCCCGCGCGCTCCCCGATCGCGGCGGGACCGTGCGTCACGACGCGCATCCCGCTCTACGGCATCCGCGAGCAACTCTTCCTGCCGCGCCTCATTCGGGGTCTCGCGCCGCGGCTTCTTCACTCGCTCACCTACTCGGCGCCCCTCATTCGAGATGTGCCGGCGATCCCGACGATCCACGACGTGATCCACCTGCGCTACTCGACGCGCGCGCCGGGAATCCACGCGCTCTACTACGCGCTCGTCGTCGGCCCCGCGGCTCGGCGCGCGCCGGCGGTCGTCACGGTCAGCGAGGCGACGGCGGAGCAGATCGTCGAGCGGCTCGGCGTGGCGCGCGAGCGGATCGCGGTCACGCCGCTCGCCGCGGACGCGCGCTTCCACGCCGCGACCGACGACGACGCCGAGCGCGTCCGCCGGCGACACGACCTACCGCGCGCGTTTCTCCTGTACGTCGGAAACCCGCGGCCGCACAAGAACGCCACGGGCGCGATCAGAATCCACCGGCTGCTGCGCGAAGAGCATCGCGTCGCGATCCCGCTCGTGCTGGTCGGGGTGGAGCCGGAGGCCGCCGTCGGGGTGGAGCCGGGAGCCGCCGCGCGGATGGCGCTGCGAGGCGGCGCGGCCTCGGACGTCCGCGCCTTCCCGCTCTTCCCCGACGAAGATCTCCCGGGTCTCTACCGTGCGGCGAGCGCGCTCCTGATGCCGTCGCTCGACGAAGGGTTCGGATTGCCGGCGCTCGAGGCGATGGCCGCGGGCGCGCCGGTCGTGGCCGCGCGCCGCGGCGGCCTTCCAGAGGTCGTCGGCGACGCCGGCCTCCTCGTGGATCCGAACGACGAGCCGGCCTTCGCCGCGGCCGTCGCGCGCGTCCTCGAGGGCTCCGATCTCGCCGCGTCGCTCCGAGCGCGGGGCGCCGCACGCGCCGCGCTCTTCACGTGGGAAGACGCCGCGCGCCGCACGCTCGCGGTGTACCGCGCCGCGATCGCGAAGATCTAGTTCGCTGCGCGCAAAAACGAAGAGGGCGCGGCACGCGCCGCGCCCCCTTGCAAACCGCGAAGACTGAGCCGTGTCGCTCGGTCTCTACCCTCTCTGAAAGCAGGCCGCCGACCAGCCCCCCTCGAAGAACCCGTGCACGCGCCGCCCCTCGCCACCGATTTCATACTTCCCGGAGAAGCGTCCTTCGATCCCGCCGCCGCGGCGCATCCACACGCCGGAGTAGGTCCCCGTCCCATCGCCGTTCGGTTCGTACGTCCCGCGGATGGTTCCGCGGAACTCGCCGCTCGCGGAGATGAACTTGCCGAACAGGACGCGCTCGCCGGCGTCGTTGACGCCGAAGTGCCCGCGCAGGTGACCACGCGGCCGGCCGTCCTGCTCGATCCACGCGCCGCCGAAACGGCCGCGCGTCGCGTCGCGGTTCATCATCCAGTAACCCGCCATGTAGCCGGTCGCGCAGGAAGGCGGCGGACGCATCCCGCCACGGAACGCGACCTGATTCCCGATCGCGTCAACGTCGAACACCTCGGAGAGACTGTCGAGCTCGGAGAGTTCGTAGGTGTGCGAGAACGGGCCCGTCGCGAACGTGACCGTGTTCGACGTCCCGGACGAATCGTTCAGAGGACTGTAGATTCGGAGAAGCAGTCCGTCGAAATGAACGGTCGTGTGGCTCACGAACTCGAGGCTCTTGCGTTCCGTTCGCGGGAGGACGATGTGATCCCATGGCCGCTCGAAGAAGACCGTGTGGACGAGCTTCACGGCCCCTCGGTCGACGGAGACGCTGCCGGTCCAATCGGTCGGCGACGTGCTCGTCGAGTCGCCGTCGAGTTGGCCCCAGGCGATCCGCACGAAGTGGACTTCGTAACCCGGATTGGCTTCGAGCAAGGCGTCACCGACCACGCCGTTGGCGAGCGGCTCTTCGGCGATCACCTCGGCCTTGAGGATCGCCTCGTCGTCGAACGCGGGCGCCTCGTCGGTCTCGGAGTAGCCGCCGTTCGCGCTCTCCGTGTCGATCGAGCCGATCGGGTCGTTATTTGTTGCGCTGGTTGACGCCGGGTTCGAATCGCCGAGGCACCCGGCGAGCGCGATCGCCCCGAACAGGACGGGGAGGATCGCGAATCGAGCAAAGATGCGTGTCATGGTCCTGCTCCTTTCGGTTTGCGCTAGAGCTTCGAGTCGTGCGACGCTGTCGGCGACCGGGCGGAAGGCCTGTCCGCTCGACCACTCGTCCCGGGTACAGCAAGACCGATGCCAACCTCCGGACGGCCGGGCGCGCATTCCATCATCCGATAGAAATGAAAGATACGCGTGTGGCCCGGGTGCGCAGAGGCTGCGCACTCCGCGGGGCGCACCCTTTGGGCCGCGTCGCGCCCGGGGGAGTACGACGACGGCTTGAGCCGCAGAGAGGACGATCATGAAGAGGCTGACGATTCGGAAGGGCCATGAGGAACGCGCCCTCCGCGGCCACCCGTGGATTTTCTCGAATGAAGTCCAGGAGGCGCCGACGGCGTACGAGCCGGGCGAGCTGGCTGAGGTGCGGACGGCGGTCGGGCGCGTGCTCGGGACCGCGTACGTCAACCCGCGCTCGCTGATTCTCGCGCGGCTCGTGTCGCCCGCGCCGACGTCGATGGACGCCGAGTTTTTTCGCGTGCGGATCGGCGAGGCGGCGGCGCGGCGCGAGCGGTGGTTCGGCGCGGCGGCGGCCGGCTCCTGCCGGCTCGTGTACAGCGAAGGCGACGAGCTTCCCGGCCTGATCGTCGATCGGTTCGGCGACCAACTCGTCGTCCAGACGCACACGCTCGGGATGGACCTGCGTCTCGAGGCGATCCTCGATGCGCTCGTCGCGCTGTTCGCGCCGCGCGCGATCGTCGAGCGAAACGACCTCGCGGTCCGGACGCTCGAAGGGCTCGAGCCGCGCGTCGGCGTCGTGCGCGGCGCGACGGACGGGCGAGCGGTCGCCGAAGAGGCGGGGCTCGCGATCACCGTTGACATCCTGCGCGGCCAGAAGACCGGCTACTTCTACGACCAGAGACGAAACCGAGCGCTGTTGGCCGAGATCGCTCCGGGGCGGCGCGTTCTCGACGCGTTCTGCTACGTCGGCGCGTGGGCGTTGACCGCGGCGCGCGCCGGCGCGACCGAGACAGTCGGCGTTGACAGCTCGGCCGACGCGCTCGCGCTGGCGCAGGAGAACGGCCAGCGGAATGGCCTCGCGCCGATCGCGCGCTGGGTGAAGGGGGACGTCGAAGACGTGTTCGAGCGATTCATCGCGCAGCGGGACAAGTTCGGCGTGGTGGTGCTCGACCCGCCGGCGTACGTGAAGAACCGCAAGAAGATCTTCGCGGGGCTCCGCAAATACTCGGAGGTGAACGCGCGGGCGATGGCGCTGATCGAGCCGGGCGGGTTCCTCGTGACGTCGTCGTGCTCGTACCACGTCGGCGCGGAAGAGCACCTCGGCGCGCTCGCCGAGGCGGCGCGGCGAGCGGGGCGCTCGGCGGTCGTCGTGGCGCGCGGCGGACTCCCGCCCGATCATCCGGTTCCGGTCGCGGCACGCGAGCCGGACTACCTCACGTGCTTCGTGTTGGAGGTTCGGTAGGCGGAGGAGGCGCGGGCAGCTCACGCGGCGCGGCGTCGGGCGCCGCCGGGTCAGGCGCGGCCTCGAGCGCGCGCACGACGACGTCGCCCTTCATCTTCGCGCGACACGCGAGGCGGATCCCCTTCCGCGGGACGTATCCCACTTCGTCCTCGAAGATCGGCGTGAGGTTTTCCATCCCCGACTCGATCTCGACGAGGCATTCTCCGCAGCGCCCCTCGCCGATGCACGACGTCCGGACGAACACGCCGAGCGAGCGCGCGGCCGTCAGGAGATCCGTCTTGAACGGGAAGTCTCCGGAGATTCCGGACGGGAGAAACGTGACACGCGGCATCGCCGAGCAAGATACGGGAGACGCGGGACGTCGGCAACGAGCCGAGTGGGCCGCGGTCCGCGGGCCTACGGGGGGGCGTCGTCCTTCCGCGGCGGCTTGTGAATCGTGGCGCGCCGCTTCATTCCGTCCGACATGTGGACGCCGCCGCCGGCATCGACGATGAGAAGCTCGAAGCGCCGCTCCCGCGCGAGTGCGAGCCCCTTCTCGGGCCCGAGCACGAACGCTGCGGTGCTGTACGCGTCGGCGAGCGTTCCATCGGCCGCGATCACAGTCGCGCAGCGCGCGCCGCGAGCCGGGTAGCCGGTTCGCGTGTCGATGATGTGGTGGTAGCGAACGCCGGCCTCGATGAAGAAGTGCTCGTAGTCCCCGCTCGTCGAGGCAGACTCGTCGCGAAGATCCAAGCTCGCGAACACGTCGTTCGCGCCGCCGCGCGGATCTTGCACGCCGATCCGCCACGCGCGCCCGCCGGGTTTCGCGCCGGCGGCGTAGACCTGGCCGCCCGCGTACAGGATGAAATCCGCGAAGCCGCGCCGTCGCAGCTCCGCCGAAGCGAGGTCCAGCGCGAACCCCTTCGCGATGGCGCCGAGGCCGATCGCCATGCCGTCTCGCTCGAGCGCGGCCATCGACGCTGTCGAATCGAGCGCGAGGCGGCGCCATTCGATGAGTGCGGCGCGCGCCGAAACATCCGCGGAATCCGGCACGCGGTCCGTCCCGTCGAACGGCCAGAGTGGCCGGACCACCGCCCACGTCGGGTCGAACGCGCCCTCCGACTGCTCGGCGACGTCGCGCGCGATGCGGAGAAGCTCGAAGAGGTCCGGCGGAACGGCGAGCGGACCGGCGCCGGCGCGGCGGTTCAGCTCGGAGACGACCGAAGCGGAGTCCCACTCGGACGCGATCAAATCGACGTGAGCGATTCGATCGAAGCACGCGGCGATCGCCGCGTCGGCCGTGACACGCTCGTCGCTCGCGACGACGACGCGGAACAGCGTCCCCATCAGCACGCGCTCCCCGGAGGGCCACGGCTCGGCGGCTCGCGCTTCGACGATCGACGAGACGCCCGCAAAGACTGGGCCGAGAACCAGCAGAGCCGCGCCGATCGCCTTCGACGCGCGGCCTACAGTGCCTAGCGGAGCCCGCCGCGCAGCCGCCACGAGAGACGACGATCGGGGCCGATCGGCAGCTCGATGCCCGCCGTCACGACGCGCCTGTGACCCGGAAGCAGGAATCCCGTTTCGATTCGGAGCGACGTCGGGTCGTCAGGCGAGTCGATCGACGCGATGCGTTCCGCGCCAAGCGAGACGAAGAGCGGCTCCACGAGATGCGTCGCGGCGACCGACGCGACGATCTCGTGGTTGGTGTGGGGCTCGATCACCGACCCGTGGGTCGCATTGTCCGCCCCCGGTTCAGCCGGCGTGTGCGTCCCGGTGGAGTGCGGCGGCAATTTGCCGACCTCGCCTTCCGGCGATTCCTCTTCTCCCTCGAAGGAGAGTCGATGAGACACGACGCCCGACAAGACGAGCCGGCCTGCAGAGCGGCGCGAGCCGGCGACGTAGCTCCCCCACTCGACGTGGCCTCCGCCGGTCCCGATCTCCGAATCGCCCGTCGGCAACTCGACGCCCGTGCCGCACGCGAAGTGAACGCCGCCGTCTCTCGGTTCCCCCAGGAGTGCGCGAAGACCGACCTCGACATCCGCCAGGCCCCCTTCGGTACGGCCGCCATCGATACGGACGCGCGCGAACGGGACCCGCGCGGCGATCGAGACGCGCTGCGTCACCGTGCGTTCCGCCGAGAACGCGACGAATTGCCAGGCGCCGTGCTCGTCGCCGAGATCGAACTCACCCGCGGAAAGCTCGACTTGGGCCTGAGTGCGCGGAGTCAACCCGAAAACGCCGACGTCCTCCGCGAGATGGTGCGCCGAGGCGGCGATCGGCGCGAGGAGGAGGAAGCAGCCACAGAGGAAAATCGCGATCGCCGACGCCGATGTGCGCCTCACCGCGCACCCGTTCTGTCGATGGGCTCGGAGATTCCGACGAAGAGCGAGCGGATGAAGTGCGCCAGGCTCCACGCCTCGTCTTCCGTCATCGCTCCCTCGTACGACGGCATGGGCGTTCCGTTCAACCCGGTCAGGAGCGTCCGGAAGATAGCGCCCGCCGACGCGCCGCCCCGGTAGTTCTCGCCGCGCGTGAGGTCGCCGGGCGCGATCCGCTGGCCGTCGTCGTCGCGGAGAGCCGACACCGCGTTTCCGCCCCCGCGGCCGTCCGCGCCGTGGCATCGCGCGCATCCGAGTTCCCGGTAGAGCCGCCCGCCTTGCTCGATCCGCGCGAGCGTCGGAGCGGGCGGTTCGCCGGCGACGAGCACGCCGCTTGGAGATTCCGACTGGAACCGGCCCGAAAAGGCCTTCAGGTGATCGACGAGCAACCACCGATCGGAATCGGAGAGTCCCCTCCACGCGAACATTGCTGTTCCGGGGAGTCCGCGGCCGATCGTCTCGAATAGGTCCGCGTCCGTTGGAAGCTCACCGCTCGGCGTCGACCGAAACTTGTACTCCGCTTGAGTGAAATCGCGCGCCGGCGGCGACAAGTACCGTGCCGCGGGTCCGTCGCCATCGCCTTCGCGGCCGTGACAGACTCCGCACTTCGCATCATACAATCGGCGCCCTGTTTCGGGATCCGCGGGGGGCCGCGACGAGCCCGCCTCCTGCGCGGGCGCGACGCCGCGCGCGCCGAGAAATGCGACGAGCGCCAGCCAACCGATCACCGCCAGACGCATCGGGCCGGGACGCACAGGAGCCGTTCTCATCCGTGATGGTGGTGGCCGCCGCCGCTCGTCGGCGGCGTCGTGGGCGTCTCGTCCTCCAGGTTTCCGACTTCCCCTTCGAGGACGACGAATGTCTTGGGCCGCTGTACCCCTTCCGGGACCACGATCTCGACGACGCCCCCCTCGATGTTCGCGAGGTTCGCGGTGGCGCCCGTTACCACGAGCCGCGCCACTCCGACCGGGTCCGGCGTGATCCGCCCTAGGTCGACCCGCTCGGGCTCCCCGTGCGCGTGGCAGGCCGGAGTCCCCGCGAGGAATCCGAGCAGCCGCTTCGGCGAGAGGCCGGACTGCGGTGACACGGGCTCGTCCGCGACGAGGAGTACGAAACGATAGTATGGCCCGGTGAGCGAGGTGGTAATCGGCGGCAGCCCGGAGATCTCGATTTGGAGCGAGCGCCCCTCGACGTTCGCGTCGAGCCGGCCGTCCGCGTTGCTCAGATCGAACGGGCTGAGCGGAACGCCCAGTTCGGCCTCGGTCGGGAGGATCAGGTTCTGGGCGGGCGCGAGCCCGAACGCGACGGTCAGCACGCCGTCGGGCGGCCCGCATCGGAGCGACGCAGCGGCGGCGAGCGTGGCGATGAACAAGATTCCGATCCCGCGCCGCGCAGTCGATCGCATCGTCACAGCGCCAAGTCGAGCATGAAGTAGACCGTGCTCTGCTCGAAATCCGCCACGTCGGCGATGTACTCCGCGGAGAGCTTCATGTTCGTCATGAGAAGGTACGTCGCGTGAGTCGTCAGGAACTCCGTCTCGAGAGTCTCATCGTCCGAAGAGATCACGCGATCGTAGCGAATGACGGCGAGGGTTTCGCGCGTCAGGCTCAAATCCGCCTCCGCCCGCAGCGCCCAATAATCGACGCCCTCCCCGAGCCCCGTCGGGTTGTCATGACGCCCGAACACCCCGCAACCGTACAACGTCATCGGACCGAGGTTCACCTCCGCATCGCTCCCGACCACGAAGAACGGGTCGGTGAAACGGACGACGACCGCCCGCGCCTGATCTGTGATCTGCGTCCGGCCGCGGTACGCGAACAACCCCGCAGTGTGACGTTCGATCAGCGTGAGCTGGATCTGCCCGAAGAGATCCTTGTGAGAGTCGAGATCGTCAAGCGCATCGTCGCCCTGCGCTCCCTGCACGAGCGCGGCGTTGTAGAAAAGACGCCGGTTGAAGGTGCGGCCGTAGAGACTCAACCCGAGATGATTCGTGTCGAGGGTCGTCGGGTTGAGGCCCACGGCCACGGTCGTCGCCGCGTTTCCAACTTGGGTCAAGCTCCGATGCTCCGGCCGAAGGAAATCGAGCAGCAAGAACTGGCCAGCCCGCGCGTTGAGCGCCCCCTCGCCGAACAGCAGGTTGTGGAACCCGACCGACGCGTGGTGGAGTGCCGCGTTCGGTTCGAGCGACGCGGCGACGAAAAATGAAACGTCGCGCGTGACCGAACCGCCGCCGAGAAGGAACAGCGCGTTAAACATCCGGAAGTCGAGGTCGTTCCGGGCCGACGAGGAAGCCGAGGTCGGAACGCGCGTCGTGCTGAGCGCGCGGAGCGCCAGCGGAAGATTGCGCCACACCGAGAGCCGCTCCCCCGCCGCCCCCGGTGCGAGGCTCGCCTCGTTTCGATAGATCTCCTCGGCGCCGTCCGGCAGTTGGTAACCATTCTCCTTGTACAGCCGCCCGAACGGATTGATCTCCGGGTAGGCGCTCGCGTGGCAGGTCGTGCACGAGACGCCGTACTTGCGGGCGAACGCCGGGGTTGCCCCGGCGCCCGGCGGCCCCAGGAAGAGGATCGACGCTCCGAAAAGCGCGGCCCGCCTCCAAAGAATTCCGCGGAGCCCGAGGCTCATCGGACGCCCACCCCGTACGATCGAATCGATTGACTCACTCGCCTCGTTCTACCTCGGGTACGGAAGGCCACCGGTCGGCCCGGCGACGGCGATCCCGTTGGGCGCCATCCCGATCGTAATCGTCGACCGACGAGCGCGCGTCGTGATGTCGATGATCGAAACGGTCCCTTCCTGGCTGTTGGGGACGTAGACGTGACGGCCGTCGAGCGACTCCTTCAACCACCGGTGTCCGAACATGAACTGCTGGTGGTAGAAGCCGTGTCCGGCGACATCCACCAACGCAATTCGTTGGAGCGTGTTCATGTTGATGAGCGCGACATCCGTGGAAAGGACGCTCGAGACGACTGCGATATCGCCTTCGACGAAGGCGATCTTGTCCGGGTAGTCGCCGGTGGTCGCCGTCAGGACCTCCTCGGTCTGCAAGTTGACCACGACGACCTGGTCCGTTTCGGGGCTCGTCGCCCAGGCGAACAGCCCGTCCTCTGTCACGTGGAGGTAGTTGGTCCGACCCGAGGGGGTGAGGATGCGCCTGACGACCGTGTTCGCGGAGTCGCCCACGGTCGCGATCACGTCGATCCCCGCCGGCACCGTCCCACCCCCCGAGCAGTTGTAGACGTGCTTGGTCACGTGCGAGTAGTCCATCCCGTGCGGCCCGTCCCCGACCGGGATCGTGGTGACGACCGTCTGCGTAAACCCGTTGATGACCGTGACGCTGTTGTCGTTGATGTTCGACACGTAGACGAAGTACGGGCTGCCGTCGGTGATCGCCATCTTCCCGTGACCAGCACCGGTGAGAATCGTCTGGGCGCCGAACGTGGCGCGGTCGATGACCGTGACGCTCGCGCCATCGTCGTTCCGAATCCACAGCTTCGCGTGGTCCGGGCTCCAGAAGGAGTGAAGCGGCGATGCACCCGTCGTGATCGTCCGCACGACCTCGTTCGTCTGCGTGTCGATCACGGACACGTTGTTCCCGTCGCTGTTCATGCAGAAGACATACCGTCCATCGAGCGTGGGATTCAGCTCGCCCGGTCCCGTCCCGACCGCGATCGTCTTCACGGCCTTGCAGAGCCGCGGGTCGATCACCGAGACGCTGTTCGAGCCGGCGTTCGCGACGTACAGGAACTCGTCCGCCGGCGCGGCCTCGTCGGTGAGGCACTCGTCCTGCACGACCGGCGGTGTCGGGTTGTCTTCGTCTCCGCAACCGACCATCAACGCCAACACCCCGATCAACAGAGCGCCAATTCTCCGCTTCATCTCTTCCTCCCCGCGCGCATCGAGCGCCGATTGTGAGTCCGTTGAACACACCACTGCGTCAGTTGCATCCGCATCCGGAACCTTCTAGCGTGCCGCCGCCCATCACACCCTCGTACTGCGCCTTGTCGATCACGCGCTGGAGCGCGGCTTCACGATCGTCGAGGTCGAACATCATGATCCGCTTCGCCAACAGTTCCCGCTCGTTGAAGGCGACGTGCGCGCAGCCGCCGCACACGATCAGCACGGCGAGCGCCGACAAGATTCCGACAATCGCAGGCATTCGCGTCATCACATCTCCGTGAACAGCCCGAGCTGGACGACGAGCGCCTGCCGATCGTCCAAGAACAGGTAATCGAGGTACTCGTTCCGGGAGACATCGACCTTCGCGTCGACGCCGATCCGCGCGAACGGACTTCCCGGGCGCGGGCCCGCGAACATGTACTCCGCGCGGACGCCTGCCAGGTGGCCGTTCAGCCGGCCCAACCTCTTGTCGGCGGAGTAGAACGGGTACGATTCGGGCGCACTCACGTATTGCATCTCCCAAAAATCCGCGGCGGTCTGCCGGTAGAATCGGTAGTGCGCCCGGAGCACGAGCCCTTCCCGCGGCTCGACGAGCCACGCGATCTCGGCCGTCTGGCTCGCGACCCCCCAATCGTCCGAGTAGACCTGAACCTTCGGCTGGAGGGAGTAGCACCGCCCGAAGTGCCACGCGGCTCCGACGAAGACGGAATGGCGCAGGCGCGTGTCGGGATGCCGCTCGCGGCGCGTCGCGGTCACGCCGTCGAAGCGCGGCACGCCGTTCTGCAGCGTGAACTTGTAGGGCCCGAACCGAACGGCGCGGTAGGGGCTTTGCTGGAAGCCGTCGAAGCTCGCTCCTTCGTACCCGCCGCGAACGACGAGCCGGCGCGACACGACTTGCGCGATGCCGAACGCGTAGCCCAACCCTTCGAGCGGCTCGCTGAACACGTTGTCGGTGACGTGGCGCACCGTGTCGTGGACGTGGCCGACGTCGACGTTCAGCGTCGTATTCCGGTCGAAGAGATCGCGCGATGCCTGGAAGGAGACGGCGCGCGATTCGTAGTCCGCCTCGGTCGAGTACGAGACGCTGCCGCCGAGCGCGAGGCCCGAGCCCCCGCGAAACGTCACCTTCGCGTTCGCCTCCTCGCGGCGGTCCGTAAACTCGGGCGTCGTCGCGTGCGTCACGACGTCGATCGAAGCGGTCGTGATCGCGTCAACGGAGTACGCCGCATCGAGGACAAACCACTTTCCGAGGTCTTTCGCGACGCCGACGACCGGACGGACGACCGTCGTGTGATCGGAATCGGTGTACGTCTCGGTCTTCACGACGACGCGATCCTCCGCGCGCGCGGAATCGATGGCACTCGTTCTGCCGCACACGAGGCACGCGACGATCGCAGCGAACGCGACGCGACGCGCGCCGCGATGACGCACCGTTGTCGATGGGCAAAGTTTCCGCACGTGGCCTGAGAGTCTATCGGTGCCCGCCAGGATCGCCATGCGACATGAGGTCGCAGGAGAGCTTGGAGGCGGCTACTGCTCGGGCGGGTACTTGCGGAGTTTCCGCTGGAGGGAGCGGCGGTGGATTCCGAGGCGCCTGGCAGCCTCCGAGATGTTGCCGGAGCAATCGGCGAGGACGCGCTGGATGTGCTCCCACTCGACGCGCGCGAGCGAAGGCGCCGCGACGTCGACCGGCGCGTGGTCGGCGATTGGCGCTCCTCCGCGGGCGAACGCCGTGAGGATGTCGTCGACGTCCGCGGGCTTCGGCAAGAAGTTCGTCGCGCCGAGACGGATCGCCTCGATCGCCGTCGCGATGCTCCCGTACCCGGTCAGGACGATGATCTTCATCTCGGCGTCGAGCGCTTTCAAATCGCCGACGAGTTCGAGACCCGAGCGGTCGCGCATCCTCAGGTCGACGACGGCGAGGTCGGGTGGATCGGCGACGACGACGGTCATCGCCTCTGCGGCGCTCGCGGCCATTTGGACGACGAACCCGCGCTCGCGAAACGCCTTCCCGAGCCGCTCGCGAAGCGGTTGGTCATCGTCGACGATCAGAATTGTTTCCCACTCGGGACGGCGTTCGGCCGGCGTCATCAGGATCCTCGCGCACGATGAGAACACGCGTCAGTCTCCCACGCTCGTCGAAGCCCCGGCTGTGTGGTGAATTGTCGCAGAACACTCGACAGGGATCAGAAGCGTCGCGATCGTTCCGACGCGCGCCTCCGAAGCGAGTTCGAATCGTCCGCCGACGCGATCGAGTACCGCGCGCGTGAGGAAGAGACCGAGCCCCATGCCGCGGCCCGGCTCCTTCGTCGTGAAGAAGGGCTCGCCGGCGCGGGCGAGCACGTCGGGCGGCATCCCCGCGCCCGAATCGCGAACTTCGATCCGGATGAACGCCCCGTCGCCGAGGACGTTGATGGTGACGGGATCTGCTTCACGCGAGGCCTGGCACGCGTTCTTCAGGACGCCGCGGAGCGCGAGGGCGAGAGCTCGCGGCGGACCGTGAATCGTCCGCCCCGCCGCGGCCATTTCGATCGCCGTCTCGATCGGATGATGCGAGCCGAGACTCTGCTTCGCGTCGTGGAGGAGCGCTCCGATTCGGATTGGGAGGATCGCTTCGCCCGTGCTTTCGCCCGCGTCCTCGGCCATCTGGACTAGGATCTCCCGGCACCGCTCGACTTGCTGGCGAATCAGCCGCGCGTCCTCGCGCGCGTCCCCGAAGACGTCGTGCTCGCGTCCCGCGGCCTCGAGCCGCCGCTCGAGTTCCCGCGCGACGACCGCGATCGTCGAGAGCGGAGTCGCCATCTCGTGTGCGACCCCCGCCGCGAGCGTCGCGAGCGACGCCAGCTTCTCGTTCCGCGCGGCGAGGTCCTGCGCGCGGGCGAGCTGCGCGTCGCGCTCCGAAAGGCTCGACGTCACGCGCGACACGAAATACACGATGAATCCGGCCGCGACGACGAACGCGACCCACATCCCCTGCAAGTGCATCTGGACGTGATCCATCTCGACCGGGTGGTCCATCCCCGCGTGCCGCCATTCGGGGATCACGAAGAGCGCTCCGAAGCAGGCGCACGAGAGGATCGAGAGCGCCCACGCCAGCCGCGTTCGCAAGACGACCGTCGCGAGCGCGATGTGGACGAGGTACAGGGAGCTGAACGGATTGAATCGACCGCCGCTCCAGTACAGGAGCCCCGTGAGCAGACCGACGTCGAGCGCCAGGAGAACCGCGAGCATCCACTCGCGCACGATCGGCCGCCGCGCCGCCCAGACGGCGCACGCGACGTTCGTGATCAACTCGATCCCGACAATCGAGAGGAGCGGCGTGAGCGGGAGATCGCTCTGGATCCAACGGTCGACGGCGAGGATCGTGACGGCCTGGCCCGAGATCGCACCCCAACGAAGCCGGAGGAGCCACGAGAAGTTGATCCGCTGCGCTTCGGCATCGTGCGAGCGGGCGGGTCGGGCTTGGCGGGCGAGCGCGTCCATCGCTCGGCATCGTACAGGATGCCCCGAACACCTTTACAGCCCCCAAGCCGTCCCCTAGACTGGCCCCTTCGTGAATTCCGCGGAACGAAATCGACGCATTCCCTTTCATCTGCTACTCGCGATCGTTTCGGTCCTCGCCGAGTTCATCGCGCTCGCTCCGCGCGACGCAGGCGCCAAAGAGGCCGGGCCGGACACACTGCTCGCGCTCGAGCGCCGCGAGGAGACGACTCCGAACGGACTCCGCCTCATCATCGTGAAGGGCGGCGTCGGGACCGGCGGCGTGGTGATCGCGCGGTTCCCGGCGGGCGAAGCGAGCGTCCCCGCGGCGAAGCGGGGCCTGGCGCGACTGGCCGCCGAAGCGCTCGCGGGCGGATCCGTCGAGCAGCCGGGCGCGGCGTTCGAGGCTGCCCTCGCCGCGATCGGCGGCCGATTCTCCGCCCGCGCAACGCTCGACGCGATCGTCGTCGCGATTGAGGCGCCCCCCGAACGATTGGCCGACGCGACGGCCCTATTGGCCGAGCTACTCCATCAGCCTGCGTACCCAGACTCTCTCGTCACTCTGCTCAAGAGCCGTCTGATCGACGAGGCGTCGCGGCCGCTCGGAATCGACGAGATCGCCGGCGTCGTGCTGGAGCGCGTCCTGTTCGACCGCCACCCGTACGCGTACGGCACGACCGCCGCCACGGTCGGCCCGCTCACGGCGGGCGACCTGCACGCCTTCCATCGCGAGAAAATGGGCATCGAGGATGCGGCCGTCGTCGTCGCGGGCGAGTTTCACGACGAGCGGCCTCTCCTCGCGGCCGCGCGGCGCGCGTTCTCCCCGTTGCCGCTCGGCGAGATCCGGCCGCGCGACCGGACGCTCCCCGCGCCTCAGTGGCGGCGGCGCGTCTACCTCGTCCATCTGGAGGGCGCCACCCAGGCTGCGATCGCGGTCGGGAACACGGCGCTCCGCGCGGACGATTCGGACCTGCCCGCGGCGCTCCTGATCGCGCGCGTCCTGAGCGATCCGGACTCCGGACGGATCGTGCGGCGACTCGTCGGCCGCGGTAAGCCCGCGTCGCGGACGGTCGCGTCGCTCGTGGTGCGCCGCCAACTCGGCCTGTTCGCGGCCTCGGCCGTCTGCGCGAACGAGGCGGCCGACTCCGTCGCGGTCCTCTTGCTCGACGCGCTCGAAGAACCCCGCCGCGAGGCGTTCCCGACGGGAGAAATCGAGCGGGCCGCGGCCGCGCTCACGGCTGAGCACGTGGCGCGGCTCTCGACCGCGCTGTCGCTCGCGGAGGCAACGGCGGACGGCGACGTGACCGAACGCGACGCGGGATCGGGCGAGCAATTCGCGGAGCGGCTCGAGTCGCTCCCGATGTATGAGATCTTGCGCGTGGCGCGCCGGCTCCTCCGGCCCTTCTCCGCGCCGCTCGTCTTCGTCGGCGATGGAACGAAGCTCGCCTCGCGAATCGCGCGCTTCGGCGAGGTGAACTGGCTCGACGCGGCCGGCGCGCCGCTGCCGGCCGAGGCGATCCCCGCCGCGGCGCGTCGCCCGGCGCCAAGAGCGCGGGCGGAAATCTCCAGAGCCGCGCGAGCGGGCGGCGCGACGGAATCGGCCGGGGCCGCGCTCACCGACTCCGCACTCACGGACTCGTCGCTCGCAGACTCGTCGTTCGCGGACTCGTCGCGCGCCGGCGCCGTCAGCGCCGACGTCGCGCCCCCCGACTCGTCCACCGCCGAGAGTCGCGGCGACACGAGCGCACCGAGCGGGGCCGCCGAAGCAAAGCCTCCGAGTCCGTACGACATGACGCCCTTCCGAGGCGACAAGGAAGATACGTACACCGTCTTGTCGGGCGACCAGGAGATCGGACTCCTCGTCGTCCGCGTGGCGGAGGACGAATGGGACGAGCGGGCCGTGATCGCGGTCCACGCGCGACTCTCCGGGCCGGCCCCCCGCGAGATCGCGCTCGCGTTTCGGGCCGAAGACTTCAGTCCGCTTTCATCGCAGATCTCTCGGGGCGGCGACTCGCTCGCCACCAACGCGACGCTCCACTACGGAGGGGATCGCGTTGCCGGCCGGCTCGTCGACGCGGACGGGACCGAGCGGACGATCGACGCAGACCTCCCCGAGGGGACGATCGACGCCCGGATGATCCCCTGCGCGATCCGGGCGCTTTCGCTTCCGGAGGGCGCGGTGCGGGAGATCTCGACGTTCGGGCCGACGAGCGGCGGCGTCGCGATCGCCCGCATCATCGCCGAGGAGGTCGTCGAAGTGATCCTGCCGTCCGGTTCGACGACCGCGCGCCGCATCGTCGTAGACGGCAGCGAGGCCGCCGGAACGTATTTCGTCGACGAGACGCCGAATCGCCGCATCGTCATGTTCGTGTCGAAGGCCGCGGGACTCACGTTCCTGGTGAAGTAGCCCGGCGCTCGCGGGCCGGCGCTACTCGAGAAGGACCGCGCGCTGCGTCTCGGAGTACGACGGCGCGTCGAGCCGCAAGAAGTAGATCCCCGGAGGGCTCCGCCGGCCGCGCACGTCGACGCCGCGCCACGCGACCTCGTGCTCGCCAGGTCCCGCGCGCTCAACGAGCGTCAGCACGTGCCGACCCGCCGCGTCGTACACCGAGATGCGCACGGGGCCGGCCGCCGAGTTCGGGACGACGTATCGAACGTTCGTCTCTCGCCGCGCGGGGTTCGGCTGCGGCGGAAGCAGGCGATAGGCCGGCGCATCCGGAGACCCTCCGATCGGAGGACTCGGCGGGTCGTCCGGCGGATCGCCGCCGGTCGAGTCCCCGGGACTCTCCGTCGAATCGGGCGGATCGTTCCCGAGAGTCGAATCGACGGGGGCGCCGCTCGAATCGTCCGGCGCTCCTCCCGAATCCGGCGGCGCTCCTCCCGAGTCCGGCGGCGATCCTCCTGAATCCGGCGGCGCTCCTCCCGAGTCCGGCGGCGATCCGGACGAATCGCCCGGCGCGCCGCTCGAGTCGTCCGGCGAGCCGGTGGAGTCGGGCGGCTCCCCACCCGTCGAGTCCGGCGGCGGCGCGGCGATCTCCCACGTGAGCGCGGCGACGGACGCGAGACCGTAAGCGCCGTCGACGCGGGTCGCCTCCACGACGATCGAGTCGAGGAGCGCGCCGGACGGAAGCGCGATCGCGAGCCGCGCGATCGCGACCTCGGGCGCCCAGACCGGAGCGCCGGGGTCGAACGCGAGACATCGCGCGATCGTCACTTCGTCGGCCGCGAGCGCGCGCGCGTCGAGGCCGCCCGCGGGCGGCGCGCCGAGCGAAACGAGTTGGCCCGTGCCGCGCAACGCGATGTAGAGCGCCCCGAGCCCGCCGTCGCCGGCGCACCAGAGAGTCCCGTCGACGAGATCCCAGCCGTCGGGCGCGAGGCGGAGCGTGTCGAGCACGCGCTCGCCGGAGAAACGGAGTGCGAAGGCCGGCGCCGGCACCGAGGCCTTCGTCGCGAGGCTCGCCGCGGCGAGGCTCGCGGCGGCGCATCCCTCGCCGAGCTCGGTCGCGAGCGGATCGGCGTCGTTCGCGGTGATCGCGCCGTCGGCGTCGAGGTCGGCGCACGCGTCGCCCGTCGCGTGCAGAGCCCGTAGGAAGAGCGCGACGTCTTCCATTCCGACGGCGCCGCTCGCGTCCTGGTCGGGGCTCCGGAGCGCGACGGCATCGACGATCGGCGAGGCGAGGTCGCTCGCGAGGAACGTGAGCGAGAGGTCGCCGCAACCGCCGAGCCGCGGCGTCTCGAACGCGAACGCGCCCGGCTCGCCGTCGAGCGCGGTGGCGCGGAGGGTCTCCGCCGCGCACGGGCCGCCGCCGGCGATGACGAGGCGGAGCGAATCGGCCGACGCCGTCGAGTCGGGTACGCCGCCGCGCGTGGCGCGCGCCTCGACGCGCAGCGCCGAGAGACGGCCGCTCGGCGAGGCGACGAGCGGTCCCGACGGGAAGTCGAGCGCGTACTCGCGCGGCGGCGTCTCGCCGCCCGACTCGCTCACGCGGAACGCCGCGGAGTCGGCGAGGGCGCCCGAGCGCGCGACGATCACGCCCAAGCCAGCCGCGGTCCCGCGCACGCGTCCCGCCGAAACGAGCGTTCCCGGGCCGGCGACGCTCCATTCGACCGGGCCGCCGGCGACCGCGAACCCGAGGACGTCGAGGAACGTGGCGGAGAACGTCGCTTCGCCTCCGATTTCGAGCGTGACCGAGTCGGGCGACACGACGAGCGACGCCGCCGCGCCAGCGACGACTGTCACGCTCGCCGTGTCGCGCAGCGCACCGCTCGCCGCGACGACGCCGCCGCTCCCGAGCGCGCTCGGCGCGAACACGCCCCCCGCGCTCACGCTCCCGATCGCGCCAGCGACGCTCCACGCGATCGCGTCCGACCGCGCGTTCCCGTTCGCATCCGTCACCGTCGCCGTGAAAAGACCGCTCGAATCGGCGGGAATGGTGGCTGAAGTCGGAAGCACCGTGATGGCGGACGGCGCCCCAACGACCACCGTGACACCCGCCGAGTCGAGAAGCCCCCCGGCTTGGTAACGAACCGTTCCTCGTCCGACCGACTGCGGCAGGAACAACCCCGTCGCGTCGATCGAACCCGTGATCCCGTTCACGCTCCACTCCCCCGCGACCGCCGTCGGGTTCCCTTGCGCGTCGAACGCCGCGACCGTAAACCGCGCGGTCGTGTCGGCGGACACCGCGATCGAGTCGGGCGACACGACGAGCGACGCCGCCGCGCCGGCGACGACCGTCACGCTCGCCGTGTCGCGCAGCGCGCCGTTCGCCGCGACGACGCCGCCGCTCCCGACCGCGCTCGGCGCGAACACGCCCCCCGCGCTCACGCTCCCGATCGCGCCGGCAACGCTCCACGCGATCGCGTCCGACCGCGCGTTCCCGTTCGCATCCGTCACCGTCGCCGTGAAGAGACCGCTCGAATCGGCGGGAATGGTGGCTGAAGTCGGAAGCACCGTGATGGCGGACGGCGCCCCAACGACCACCGTGACACCCGCCGAGTCGAGAAGCCCCCCGGCTTGGTAACGAACCGTTCCTCGTCCGACCGACTGCGGCAGGAACAACCCCGTCGCGTCGATCGAACCCGTGATCCCGTTCACGCTCCACTCCCCCGAGACCGTCGTCGGGTTCCCCTGCGCGTCGAACGCCGCGACCGCAAACCGCGCGGTCGTGTCGGCGGACACCACGATCGAGTCGGGCGACACGACGAGCGACGCCGCCGCGCCCGCGAGGAGCGCGAACGGACCGCTGTCGCTCCACCCCTTCAGTCCGGTGTAGTCCTTCGCTTCGACTCGCACGCGGCAGTCCGCCGCGCTCGGCCCTGGGACTTGGATCACGACGAGCGAGTCGCCGCCCTGCTGCACCTTGAGCGTCTCGGGAAAGCTCGCTCCGCCGTTTCGCGAGAGGAGGATCCTGACCTTGTGGAACACGTCGGGGATCAGAGGGTCCCAACTCTTGATCGGGATCGTTCGCGTCTCACCGGCGACCCACGGGCTCGCGTCGGGCGGCTCGCGGAAAATCGCTTTCGGATTGAGATCGAATGCCGGCGACGCGAGCGCTGACCCGGCCAGGTGCGTCAGTCGGACGTTGCCGCCCGTGTAGTGGCGGGTCGTGTTCGTCTGGCCGGGAAACGCGAGCGCCGAATCGTACGCGGCGCCGATCGGCGCACCGAGGTTGGTGCGTAGCGTGTCGTACAGAGGGAACCACCACGTCGTGTGGTTGTAGATCCCCGCGGCGCCGGGAGGCGCGGACGGCCGCCCGAACCCGGTGAAGCACGCGTACCCGTCTCCGAGAAGGGCGCTCGCGACGGTGAGCTTCAGAGCGGGGTCCGCGCAGTCCGGATCGTTCGGCGCCTCGGTCGTCGAGACGCGGAGCGGATCGCAGTCCACCGGATAGAACGACAGCCCGTGCAGCGTGATCATCTGTTGCGGCGTCGCGTTGTACTGACTTTGCTCCGACAAGTAGCCGACCTTTGGATCGAACAGGCTCTTGTGCCAGTCGGGCGGCGTGTTGCCGACCGGCCCCGGGAACCCCTCATGGAAGCGGCCGTTGAGGAGAGGGAACACAGACTCAGGGACGCTGCCGTTGACGAACAGGATGTACTGGTCGCCGCACAATTCGCGGAACCGAGTGCAGAACGCCGCTGTCCCGGCGGACCATTGCGCGTTGAGCGAGTCTCGCTCGTCCGCGATCCCGTCCCGGTCGGCGTCGATCGAATCGACGCCGCCCGCAGTCCAAGGCCACGAGTTGAGCCACGCGATCCACTCGACGAGTTGATCGAAGTGGATGCCGTCGAACACGCCCGGATGCTCGACGAACATGTCCTGGTAGAGGTATTCCGCGAACGCGCGGGCCATCGGGATCTGAGTGAAGTTCATCCAGCCTTGCGTGCAGGTCGATTCGGCGCTCGGCGTCTTCCAGTAGTCGCCGTCGACGTCGCGCAGCCACCAGAGGCTGTCGTTCGCGACCATCTGCTCCGTCCACTGGTACATCACGACCTCGCGCCCGAGCCAGTTCGAGCAGTGAACGTCGCAACCAACGGCGCCGATCACCTTGAGCGCGGGATTGCGCGCTTTCATCGCCAGGACCGAGTCCTCGTAGCCGGGCGTGTTGAGGATGTCCTCCCACGAAAACTCGACCGCGTCGAATCGCGACACCGCGGCGAAGTCCTTTTTTTCCGGATCGTGCCAAACCGTCGTCATCAAGCGCGGGTACGGAAGGGCGGCTGCGGCGGGAGCGGCGGGGGCGGCGGCGGACGCGGCGCCGGCCGCCGGGGCGAGCACGCCGGCGGCGGACGCGGCGGCCGCGATCGCGCAGAGCGTCGCAACGGCCGCGGCGCGCGACTCGAGCCTCCGGCGATTCCCCTGCGGCCGCGTCGAGAGCGGCCGATTTCCCTGCGACATCGCTGTCTCCTGACTGCGCGGGGTGCGCAGAGAATGAACGCGTGCCCCTGCGCCGCGGCGCTCGGCCGCTGCGGCAAGCCGTTGCGAATGTGCGCGGGCTCTCGTCGCGGGACGGGGGTCGGTCGGGAGTGTTCGCAAGCGCCGTTCCCGCCGCCGCGCGAGCAGAGCGCGATGATCGGCGAGGATTGATTCGTCCTGCGCGGATCGCGCGAGGATTCGCGTCGAACGGGCGAACTGCGCGATGGACGCTCGGAAATGGGCTGCCTATAGTCGGGGGCCGATGGCAATCGAGAGGAAGAGCATCGCCGCGCTCGAGGCGATCGTCGGCGCCGAGTGGATCGCCACCGCCGGCGCCGAGATCGAGCCGTACTCGCACGACGAGACGGAAGACCTCGCGTTCGTCCCCGACGTCGTCGTCAAGCCGAGCGCGACGGCCGAGATCGCCGCGATCCTCCGGCTCGCGAACGCCGAGCGGATCCCCGTGACGCCGCGCGGCGGCGGGACGGGGCTCTCCGGCGGCGCGCTCGCCGTGCATGGCGGAATCGTCCTCTCCCTCGAGCGCCTCAACCGCATCCTCGAAATCGACCGCGAGAACTTTTTTGTCGTCTGCCAACCCGGAGTGATCACCGAGGTGCTGCAGAACGCGGTGGAGGCGGTCGGGCTTTTCTATCCGCCCGATCCCGCGAGCCGCGGCTCGTGCACGATCGGCGGAAACCTCGCCGAGTGCGCAGGCGGACCGCGCGCCCTCAAGTACGGCGTGACGAAGGACTACGTGTACGGTCTCGAGGCGGTCCTACCGACGGGCGAGGCGGTGCGGTTCGGCGGCAAACTCCTCAAGAACGTGACCGGCTACAACCTCACGCAGCTCTTGATCGGCTCCGAGGGGACGCTCGGCGTCATCACCGAGGTGACGCTCAAGCTCTTGCCGCTGCCGCGCCACAGAAAGACGCTCCTCGTGCCGTTCGACGCGGTCGCCGACGCGGCGCGCACCGTCGCGCGGATTTTCCAAGCGGGCGTCGTTCCGTGCGCGTGCGAGTTCATGGAGCGCGCGGCGCTGAGCGCCGTCGAGCAGCACACGGGTGCGCGCGTTCCGCACGCCGACGCGGCCGCGCAGCTTTTGATCGAAGTCGACGGGAACGATCCGGAGGTCCTCGACCGCGAGATCGACGCGATCGCCGGCGTGTGCGAGGCGAACGGCGCGCGCGAGGTGATTCTCGCCGAGACGCCAGCGCGGCAGAATGAGCTCTGGGCCGCGCGCCGCGCGATGGGCGACGCCGTGAAGCGCCGCTCGATCTACAAGGAGGAAGACACCGTCGTCCCGCGGTACCGCCTTCCGGAGCTTCTCGAGGGCGTTCACGCAATCGTCGATCGGCACGGGATTGCCGCGATCTGCTACGGACACGCGGGCGACGGGAACATCCACGTCAACCTGCTCAAGGAAGGGCTCGACGACGCGACGTGGGAGCGCGTGCTTCCCGACGCCATCCGCGAGATCTTCCGTCACACGGTCGCGCTCGGCGGGAGCCTCTCCGGCGAGCACGGGATCGGGCTCGTCCAGAAGGAGTACCTGCCGATCGCGATGAGCGCCGAGGCGATCGACGCGTGTCGCCGAGTGAAGCGCGCGCTCGATCCGCTCGGGATCCTCAATCCGGGGAAGATTTTTCCGGAGGATCGGGCGGGCGCATAGGGATCGACTCGAGAGAGTCCGCGCCTTCGCGAGAAGCGAGCCGAGCAACGACGATCGGGCGGAGAACCCCGAACAGTTCCTCCGCAATGATTCGGTGACCATCGCTGTTCGGGTGGCCATCGACCCACGAGTTGCGATAGCGGCCATCCGAGCCGACCCGATCGATCCGATAATGCTCGACGCAAAGTGAATCGAGCGCGGTCGAGTACGCCGCGGTGAAGGCGCGCTCAAATTGGGTCGAGCTGTCGGCGTACTCCACGGCGGTGAACCGGACGCCGTGTTCTTTGCATCCTTCCGCGATCATCGCAAGCGCGAGGGACGCATCGCGAAGCGCCGGGGAGCCCGAAGTGTAGCGTGATCGTTCCGACTCGACTCGGCTCGACTCGACTCGCCGCACGTGTTGCGCCGACGAGAAAACGTAGGACCTCTCGACGAGAACCCTCCAGGTTCGGCTGATCCCTTGGGCAAGACGGGATGTCGGACGCGCACTCGGGAATAGCTCGCTCGCCGAAACTCCGGATCGACCCTTTCGACTCGGTTCGATGTCGTTCGGGACGATCACCAGGAGAAGCACGTCCGGCGAGTAGTCGAACCCGCGCTTTTTCATGAACTCCGCCTCGTGTCTCGTGTTCCAAGAACCGACTCCCGCAGGGATCACTTCGCAAGGGAGGCCGACTTCATCGAACAGGCGCTGAAGACGGGCGGGAAAAATCGAGTCTTGAGGCGCGCCCCATCCGAACACCACCGAGTCTCCCAGGATGAGCAGGCGACATCGACCGTCGCCTCTCGAGGCGGCGAACTCTGGCCCTCGAAACCCTTCGCGATTGATCGAGACGTCCACGCGCTGCCGGCGCGACGTGTTTCCCGGAGCATGGATGTATCCGAAATCAGGGTCCGGGATCATCGCCGCGAACTATTTCGCGGTCTCGAAGTAGTAGGCGATCCCGATCGGATCGAAGATGCGGAGCAAAACCTCAAGAAGGGCGACTGCGACGAGCGTCGTGATCGCGGCATATCCGGCGAATCGTCGAGCCCGCTCGCCCGCCCCCCCTCCGCGGACTTCCCGGTTAGCGAAGGACGACAACCTTCTGGACCAGGCGGTTCTCCCCGATCTCCAGTCGCGCGAAATAGACGCCGCCAGGGACCGCGGCGCCCCGGTTGTCGTTCGTGTCCCACTCGAATATCGAGGGGCCGATCGGGACGGCGCGATCGAGAAGCGAGCGTACGAGCCGCCCGCTCGCGTCGAACACGTCGAGTCGCGCGGGGCCCGCGCGCGCGGCGCCGATCTCGAACGCGAACGCGCCGGCCCCCGGATTCGACGTCAGCAGGCGAACGAACGGCGCGTTCGGGATCGGTGCGCCGCGACCATCGACTCCCGTCTCGCCCGGGACGATCTTGAAGACCTCGCCTCCCGGAAGATCGCAGACGTACAACTCCCCCTGCGCGTCCTCGCCGAATGAGGAGATCAGCCCGATCGACAGGCCGCCGCCGGGCGAAAGGCCCAGCGTTCGGTCGGTCAGCTCCGTCGCGACGCCGCCGACGATGCGGATCGTCCAGATCTTCCGCGCGCAATAATCGCCGAAGAAGTAGAGCCCTCCGAACTCCGGGATCGCGCTCCCGCGGTAGACGTACCCGCCGGTGATCGAGCACTGAAACGGCATCCCGCCGTGCCCGTACACGTGGATCGGCCGCGTGAGGCCTGCGGAGTCGCACGGGTCGGGGCAGTTGTTGACCGCGTAGCCCTCGAACTTGTCCCAGCCGTAGTTCTCTCCGCCCGCACTCGAATCGGGCTGGTAGTCGATCTCCTCCCACGCCATCGCGCCGACGTCGCCGATGAGGAAGTCTCCCGTCGCGCGATCGAACGAGCAACGCCACGGGTTGCGAAGCCCGGTCACCCAGAACTCGTTCTTCGGGCTCGGGCCGCCGGCGAACGGGTTGTCGGACGGGATCGCGTACGGCGACGCACTGTCGACGTCGAGTCGGAGGACCTTGCCCTTTCGGGTCGTGTCGCTCTGCGCGTTCGACGAGTTGCCCGCGTCGCCGAGGCTCGCGTACAAGTATCCGTCGAGCCCGAACCCGAGCCACCCGCCGTTGTGGATCGCCTGCCCCTGTGTGCCGACGACGAGCGGGACGCCGCTCGTCGAGTCGGCGACGTCCGGGTCGGACGAGACGCGATACCTCCAGACGTTTTGAAGACCGTTGTTGAACGCGACGTAGAAGTACGGCGTGTCCGGATAGTCGGGATGGAACGCCATCCCGTGAAAACCCTGCTCGGTGCCGAGCGTGAGGAGGTGGATCTGGAGGAAGGGCGTCGGCCGGAGCGTGAGCGTCTCGACGTCGAGGATCCGGATCGTGCCAGTGCGTTCGTTGGGTGAGGGGAGCCGCTGCTCGATGATGAAGAGGCGGCTCGTGTCGCCCGGGGCCGCCGTCACGAAGACCGGGTTCGACAGCCCCGAGGCGACCCGGATCGTCGTCACAGGCGACGCAACGCGCGGCGCGAGCCCGATCGAAAGGAGAACGCCGGAGAGGATCAGAAGGCGACGGCTCATCGTTCGCTCCTCCGCGCGGGGCGGCGGGGCCGAGCATACACCGGTGCGCGAGAGGGCGTCATCCTGTGCGCGGTCGGCCCTACAACACTTCGGACGCCGGGTTCGGCGCGCCTTCGTCGAACCGGGACGGCCGGAGCGCGGCCGCGTCGAGCGTTGTCGCCGCGCCGGTCGTCACGATCTCCGCGAGAAGCTGCCCGAGCGCCGGCGCATGCATCACGCCGTGGCCCGAAGAACCGTTCGCGAAGTAGAAGTTCTCGCAGCCGGGCGCGGCGCCGACGATCGCGTGCTTGTCGGGCGACATCTCGTACAGTCCGGCCCAGCAGGCGGCCCGTTCGATCGGCGCGCCGCGAAGGGTCGGCACGCGCTCGGCGGCGATCGCGGCGACGGCGTCGATCCACTCGGGATCGACGCGCGCATCGAACGGCTTGCCGAGAACGCCCGGCGTCGGGAGCAGCAGGAGCACTCGTCCGTCGCGCACGCGAAGGTGAAACCCGTCGCCCGCGAAGAGAGTCATCGGCATCGCCGTGGGTAGGAGATCGCATGGCTCCGTCAACGCGACCTGGCGGCGGAGGGGCGCGACCGGGAGCTCGACGCCGGCCATCGCCGCGAGCCCGGCGGCCCAAGCGCCGGCCGCGTTCACGACCGCCCCCGCTGCGACTTGGCCGCGCGACGTGCGCACGGAGACGATCCGACCGCCCGGACCGCGCGTCATCCCGAGGACTTCGATCCCCCACTCGATCCGCGTGCCGAGCCGGCGCGCCGCCCCGAGATAGCCCTCGAGAATCCGGAGCGGTCGGATGAAGCCGTCCGTCGGACAGAACGCGCCGCCGGCGACGACACCCGGATCTCCTCCGCCGCCCGCCCCCACCGCCGGATTGAGTTGCGCGATCTCGGCCGCGTCGACCTCGCGCGCCTCCGTGAGCCCCGCGGCATGCTGTACGCGCAAGCCGGCGCGGAGCGCCTCGATCTCGCTCGCGCCGATCACGCCGCCGCCGACGACGACGACCGACGCCGCGATCACGAGGACGCCGCGCGCCGCAGCTTTCGCAGGACGCGCAGGTTCACGACGTCCTCCTTCATCTCCTTCCCTTTGTGAGTCTCGAGAACCATCGGCCGGTCACCGAATCGCGGGTCGTTGAGGAGCGCGCGGAAACCGCCGAGCCCGATCTTCCCCTTCCCGATGTGCTCGTGCCGGTCGATACGCGAGCCGAGTTCGCGGAGCGAATCGTTCAGATGGAACGCGCGAATCCGGCGGCGGCCGACGAGCCGGATCAGATCGCGCATCGTCTTCTCGTACGCGTCCTGCGTCCGGATGTCGTAGCCCGCGGCGAACACGTGGCACGTATCGACGCAGACGCCGAGCCGCTCCGGCGACCCGCAGCGGCCGATGATCTCCGCGAGGTGCTCGAACCGCCAGCCGAGGCTCGTCCCCTGCCCGGCGGTCGTCTCGAGCAACACGAGCGGCCGCGCGCCCGGCGTTTCCGCGAACACCGCGTCGAGGCTCTGCGCGACGCGCGCGATCCCGCGCTCCTCGCCCTCGCCGACGTGCGCGCCCGGATGGACGACGACCCCGGCGAGTCCGATCGCGTCGGCGCGCCGCACCTCGTCGGCGAACGACGCGAGCGACTTTTCGAGGAGGTCGGCCTTCGGGCTCGCCAGGTTGATCAGGTAGCCGGCGTGCGAGATCAGGAAGCGGCGCTTGAAGGCGCGGGCGGCGGAGCGGAAGCGGCGGATTTCATCGGGGTCGAGAGGCTTCTCGAACCAACGGTTGTTGTTCTTCGTGAAGAGCTGCACGGCGCCGCAGCCGATCGAGGCGCCCCGCTCGAGCGACCGCGACACGCCCCCCTCGGTCGAGCAATGCGCGCCGAGGTTCACCGAACGACGGTCGCGCCCGCGGCCCCCGCGAGAAGCTCCGCGTTGTACCGCTCGATCTCGCGATTGACGTGCATCGAGCAAAACCGCGGGCCGCACATCGAGCAGAACTCCGCCGACTTGAAGTACTCGTCGGGGAGCGTCGCGTCGTGCATCGCGCGCGCGCGCTCCGGGTCGAGCGACAGGTCGAACTGCGCGTTCCAGTCGAACGCGTACCGCGCCCGCGACAACGCGTCGTCGCGGTCGCGCGCGCCGGGCCGCCGCCGTGCGATGTCCGCCGCGTGCGCCGCGATCTTGTACGCGATCACGCCCTGCCGCACGTCCTCCGCCTCCGGCAGCCCGAGGTGCTCCTTCGGCGTCACGTAGCAGAGGAGCGCCGCGCCCGCGGCGCCGGCGAGCGTCGCGCCGATCGCCGACGTGATGTGATCGTAACCGGGCGCGATGTCCGTCACGAGCGGCCCGAGCACGTAGAACGGCGCTTCGTGGCAGACCTCCTGCTCGCGCCGCACGTTCATCTCGACTTCGTGGACCGGAATGTGGCCCGGCCCCTCGATCATCACCTGGACGTCCTGCTCCCACGCGCGGAGAGTCAGCGCGCCGAGCACGTCGAGCTCCGCGAACTGCGCCGCGTCGGACGCGTCGGCGAGGCAGCCGGGCCGCAGGCCGTCGCCCATCGAGATCGTCACGTCGTATCGCCGGCAGATTTCGAGGATCCGGTCGAACTCCGTGTAGAGCGGGTTTTGCTTCCGATGGACGACCATCCACTGAGCGATCAGCGACCCGCCGCGGCTGACGATCCCGGTCACGCGCCCCGCGACGAGCGGGATGTGCTCGAGCAAGATTCCGCAGTGAAGCGTCATGTAATCGACGCCCTGCTCCGCCTGGTGCTCGATCATCGCGAGCAAGTCGTCCGCCGTCAGGTTCTCGACGGACTTCACCTCTTGAATCACCTGGTAGATCGGTACGGTCCCGATCGGCACCGGGCTTTCTTCGACGATCGCTTGGCGGATCCGGTCGATGTCGCCGCCGGTCGAGAGGTCCATGACCGTGTCGGAGCCGAGCGAGACCGCCAGCCGGAGCTTCTCCAGCTCGTTGTCGATGTCGGAGGTCACGGCCGAGTTGCCGATGTTCGCGTTGATCTTGCAGGTGGCCGCGATGCCGATCGCCATCGGCTCGAGCGAAGTGTGCCGGACGTTCGCCGGGATGATCATCCGTCCGCGGGCGATCTCGCGACGGATCAGCTCGGGCGGAAGGTTCTCGCGCCGCGCCACGTGCGCCATCTCTTCCGTGACGACGCCCGCGCGCGCGAAGTGCATCTGCGTGACGCACTCGCCGCGCCGCGCGCTCACCCATTCAGCTCTCATGGAATCGTCTCCTCCGGTCGCGGAGCGCGGCCGAGCGGAGGGCGCCGGCCGCAACACGCCGGACATAGTAGGAGATGCCCAAGGCGGCGTCAATCGAGCGAGCCGTGCGGGCCGCGCGAGCGGGGAGCGCGAATCGCCGGGACCTACCGACCCGCGCCCCGTCCTTCGACGAGCGCAACGATCTCTCCTCGCCCCCGGAGTCGCGCGAGCCAGACAGACACGCGATTCGAGAGCGAGTTTCCGAAGCGCAGATCGGGCGCCGCTTCGAGAAGCATCCGCACGATCGGAGCGCTCCCGACGGCCACGGCGTTCGAGAGCGCGGTCGCGCCGTCCGAGTGCACGGCGCGCGGGTCGGCGCCTCGCGCCAGGAGAAGCCGAACGACCTCGATCTCGCTCTGGCCCGCCGCCAGCATGAGCGGCGTCGCGCCGTGGTTCGCGCGGAAGTTGACATCGGCGCCGCCGTCGATCAGCGCGCGCGCCGCCTCGAGGTGGTCCTTGTGGATCGCGTGCATCAGCGCGTTCCATCCGTTGATCCCCGAAAGCGCGTTCGGGTCTGCGCCCGCGGCGAGGAGCGCCTTCACTGTTTCGGCCTGCCCGCCGCGCGACGCCCAGATCAACGCGTCGAAGCCATGATCGCCGGAACCGCCATGAACTCCTTGCGCCCGCAACGCGATCACCTCGTCGGTGCGCCCCTCGTACGCCGCCCTCCCGATCGCGCTCTTCGGCTGCGCGAACTGAAGTCGGCATCCGCCCGCGAGGACGGCGAGCGCGAGGAGCGCCGCGGAGGCGAGTCGGCGCCTAGCGCCCGCGAGGAGCCACGCCGTCAGCGCCCCCTGAGCGACGAGCGCAAGTCCGATCACGAGAACCCACGACTCGAGATCGCCCGTGACGCGCCCCAGATGGATCGTGTGGAGAATGGCCGCGCACCCGAGCGGCACGAGCGATAACGCGCCGATTAGAGTCGCTCGCCGGAGAGGGAGGACGACTGCGAGCAGGCGAAGGGCGCCGATCGGCAGCACGGTTCCGATCGTCAGCGCGCTCTGGCCGATCACGACGGCGCACACGATCATTTTCACTCGTACCCAACCGGGAGTTCCGTCGCCGCCCACGAAGGAGAGGGCCGCGACGAGGATCGCGCAAAGTCCGGTCAGCGCGGCCAGCGCGACGACGAGCGATTTGATGGCGTTCATTCCGAATCCTCCTCGGCGCCGCACGGGGCGCCCGGGTTGCCCGCCGCGTGGTCGCGACGGTCGCCACGAAGGTACGGAAGCGCCGGGAAAAAAGAATGATCCGCCCGTGAGCGAACCGTGAGATGTTGGTGAGCGGTCGCTTTTTTAGGCGGCGCGGGCGCTCATTTCCTCGCGCCCGGCCGGTGGGTCAGCCCGAGCGCGAGACCGAACCCGAAGAAGAACCCCTCGTACGCGGAGAGGACCGTGCGCGTGAGCGGGCCGAGCTCGCGCTCGCCCAAGAGCCGCGCGACGGGCGCGACGCCGACTTGCGACCCTTCGAACGTGCGCGCGATCAGGTTCAGGCTGGCGGTGACGAGGTGGCCGCCGAACGCGCTGAGCGCGACGCCCGCCGCTGCGCACGCGACGCCGGTCGCGGCGGCCGCCGCGAGCCGCGCACGGCCGTGCGGCGTCGCCATGCCGCCGCCCGGCCGTGGCGTCGACAGCGCGTAACCAAGGCCGGCCGCGCCGCCGATCGCGATCCCTTCGAGCCCGCCGCCGACGGGCGACAGGTCGTGTCCGAACATTCCCTCGAGCGTCCAGCGTCCGACGAGATGCGCGAGCGCCCCGATCGCGCCGCCGCCGGCCGCGCCGCACGCGACGAGCGCGGCGCCGCGGAACGAGCGCGCCGCGGCCTCGGCGATCGCCAGCCCCGCGCCGGCGCCCGCGGCGCCGAGGCCGCCGACGACCGCGCCAACGAACGCGAGCGTCGCAGGGAGGCTTGGCGACGCGCTCGAGCCGGGGCCGAGCCGGATCGCGACGCCGCCGAGAAACCCCGCGAACGCGCCGGCGATCGCGCCACCCGCCGACGCCGCCGTCCATCGGCTGGCCGCGGCGCGCGCCGCGCGGCGGAGGCGCATCGCGATCAAGATGCGCGCGGCCGCGAAGCCGCCCGGCGCTCCGACGAGCGGAACCGGGCCGGCGCCCGCCACGTCCCAGCGCGCGTCGCGCAGAAACGCGCGCGCCGCTTCGTGGCCGGGCCGCGCGTCGAGACGGCGCAGCGCCTCCGCGGTCCCGAGCGCGTGGAGCGTCTCCGCCGCCTCGCGCCGCTCGTCCTCCGAGCGCGCACCGCTGAGGAGCGTTCCGATCGTCGATTCGAATGGATCACCCGCTGCAGACGGCGGCTCACCACCCGCGGCCGTGTCGCGCGCAGTTGCTTCGCCCGCGGCCGTTCCACGCGCCGTTGCACCACGCGCAGCCGTTCCACGCGCCACCGATTCACCCGTTGCCGACTCTTCCGTCGGCACCGGCCCGCGCTCATCTTCCTCGACCGCATCCGGATGCACGAACTGGTATCCGTACCGCGCGTGCGTCCGGATGAACGCAGGGTTCTTCGGGTCGTCCTCGAGCGCGCGACGCAGAGTTCGCACGGCCTGCGTCAGCGACGAGTCCGAGACGACGACGTCGCCCCACACGGAATCGAAGATTGTTTGCTTGGAGAGGGCTTCGTGGCGCCGCTCGATCAGGAGGATCAGGAGGTCGAAGTAGCGCGGGATGAGCGGGACTTCGCGGCCGTCGCGCAGGAGCGCGCGGCGCGCCGGCGAGACGACGAACGATCCGAAGCGGTAACGCGTCCGGAGCAGGACTACGCGCCCCCTTTGCGGCGCGCCTCCTGGAGCTCGCGCTTGAGATCCTCGACCTCGCGCGCGAGCGCCCGCCCCTTCGCGTCGAGCCGCATCATGTAGACGAACAAGAAAACCCAAACGACGAGGTATGCGGCGAACACGCTCCCGAGCCCCTTCACGATAGACTCCTTCCTTCGTCACGGATCTCGCGCGCGAGCGCGTCCACTTCCGTCTCCGCCTCCGCGAGCCGCCCGCGGAGCGACACGAACACCGCGAACAGCAACGCGTACCCGACGAACGCGGCGAGGAACGCGTGCATCATCGGCGCCGCGAGGCCGGAGCCGTCGCCGCCGCCGATCACGGGCGCGGGGTGCTGCGTGCGCCACCACCGGATCGAGAAGTAGACGATCGGCACGTCGATCGCGCCGAGAATCCCGACGACCGCGGAGAGCGTCGCGCGCCGCGCGGGCCGAGCGACGTACGCGCGCAACAACAGGTACGCCCAACAGAGGAACCACAAGACGAAAAACGAAGTGAGGCGCGCGTCCCACGTCCACCAGATCCCCCACACCGGCTTCGCCCAGATCGGCCCCGTCACCAAAACGATCGAGTTGAACACGAGCCCCGCCTCGGCCGACGCCTCGGCCAGCCGGTCCCAGCGGAGGTTCCGCGTTGCGAGAAACGCGACGCTCCCCGCGAACACGAACAGGAACGCGAAGAGTCCCATCATCCCGGCGGTCGCGTGAAAATAGAAAATCCGCTGAATCGTCCCCATCGTCTTTTCCGTCGGCGCGTACAGGAACGCGCCGTACAGCGCGACGGCGACGACGAGGCCCGCGGCCCAGATGAGCGGCGCGAGACTCCGGTGCGCGCGCATCCGCTAGTCTTCCACCACGAACTCGAACAGAAGCGACGACGCCACGATGTAGACGAGGTCGAACACGGCGAGAATCCTAAGCCACGAGTAGAGGTAGCGCACGCCCTCGTTCCGGATCACGATCCCGGTCGCCTCGACGGCCGCGAGGAACACGGGGATGACGACCGGAAGCAGGAGGATCGGGAGGAGGACCTCGCGGAGCTTGGAGTTCGCGGCGATCGTCGCGAAAATGGTCCCGGCCGCGGCGAACCCGATCGTCCCGAGAACGATCGTCGGCGCGAGCGCGACGAGAGTTCGCCACGCCGCGAGGTTGTACAGGACGAGGATCAGCGGGACGAGCACGACCTCCGCGACGAGGAGGAACGCGCAGTTGGCGAGCAGCTTTCCGTGGTAAAGGCTCGACCGCTCGACGGGCGCGGCAAGCAAGCCGTCGAGCGCGGCGTTTTCCTCGTCCAGCGCGGCCGAGCGCGACAGGCCGAGGATGCCGGCAAATGCGATCGCGATCCAGATGACGCCGGGCGCGATCCGCTCGCTCTCCTCACGCGACGGCTCGAACGCGAAGTTCATCACGACGACGACGAGCGCGCCGAAGACGAGGATCGTCGGGATGATCTCGCGGGAACGGAGCTCGCCCTGGAGTTCGCGGCGGACGATCGCCCAGGCGGCCCGCACTACATCGCTCGCATTACGCGGCTCGCGTCACGGCGCGCTCATCAGGCCGCGGACGCCTCGTCGTACAGCGCGCGGATCGCGCGGCCGTCGAGCCCCGCGGCGGCGCGTGCGGCCGCGACCCGGCCGCGCGCGAGCACGACGACTTCGTCGGCGACCGCGAGGCCGGCGTCGAGGTCGTGCGTCGAGAGGAGCGCCGCCCCGCCGCCCGCGGCGTGGGCGCGAACGCGCGCGGAGAGGAGCGACACGCCGTCGGGGTCGAGGCCCGTGAACGGCTCGTCGAAAAGGAGAATCGCCGGCTCGTGGAGGAGCGCGCGGCAGAGCGCGACGCGTTGCTGCGTCCCGCGCGAGAGGCGCGCGACCGGCTCGCGGGCGCGCCGCCCGACGCCGGCCTCGTCGAGGAGCCGAATCGCGCGCGCCGTCGCATCGGCGACGCCGTACAGCCGCGCGGCGAAGAGGAGATTCTCGAGCGGCGTGAGGCTCGCATAGAGGTGCGTCGCGTGCCCGAGGTAGCCGACGCGCGCGCGCGCGACCGTCTCGCGCGACGGCACGCCCGCGATCGCCACGTCGCCTTCGGTCGGCCGCGAGAGCCCCGCGCCGATTCGCAGGAGCGTCGTCTTCCCCGCACCGTTCGCGCCAAGAAGCAGGACCGTCTTCCCCGCTTCGACCGTGAGATCGACGCCGCGGAGCGCGACCGTCCGCCCGAACTCCTTCCGGACGCCGCGCCACGAAATCAAACGGCGATCCTCGAACCGCGGTCGATCTCCTCGAGGATCAACACAAGCTCGCCCTTGAGGGCTTCGCGCTTCTGCCAGTAGGAGTACTCGGAGATCTGCCCCGCGCGGTGCTTTTGGTCGAGCGCGACGATCCGCGCGAGGATCGCCTCGCGCCGCGCCAATAGGCCCGGGTCGGATGCGCGGCGCGGCCCTCCCGCCGCGCCCGCGGGCTTGTGCACGAGCGTGTACGCGAGGCCGCCGAGGAGCGGGCCGAGAACGCCGACGAGCGCCGGGAGAAGCAGCTTCTGAGTTCGATTCGGGACGCGCACGACCCGCGGCGACGCGCCCGCGGACGCATCGTCCCCGCCCGTCTCTCCCGCGGGGCTCGGCGGCGCTCCCTTCCCCGAGAGTCGGAACGCAATCGGCGCGCCCTCCGGCAGGTCGCGCGCGGAGAAGACGCGAATGCCGTCCTCCGCATTCACGCCGCGGTCGGAGAGGAGCGACGAGGTGACTTCCAATTCTTTCGGGACGATCAGGACGTTCATCTCCTCGACCGGCTGGATGAGCGCCTCCGCGAAATCGGTGCCGATCTCCGCGTACGGGAGGTCGTACGCGAGCTGGATCTCCGTCTGCCCGGGCCGGAGGGGATAGTCGATCGTGTATCCGGCCCCCCCCTCGACCGGGATCGGGTCGACGTTCAGCGGCATCGTCCCGAACCGCGCTGACGCCATCCGAATTTGCAGGAGGCTCGACTGAATCGGAAAGCGGAAGGCGCCAGGTTTCGCGACGATGGTCCGGGGCCGCCCCCCGCCGACTGTCAGTTCCCAGATCTTGAACACCCGGAGAGCCTCGGTCTCCGCGGCGAGGCCGATCTGGTACGTCACGACACGGAGATCGTCGAGGGAACTCGTCGTGTCGTACACGGTCACCTCGACGAAGTTGACGCCCGACTCCGCGAACCCGAACGCGCGGTTGTACGCGACGCCGTCGTGCGTGACGCGCAGGAGAAATCGCTCGTCCGGTTCGGCGGAGATGCCGGGGATCGAAAACGCGCCGGTCACGTTCTCGACGCCGCCGGCGGCCTCCATCCCCTCGCGCAGTCTGAGAAGCTGGATCGACTCGGCGCGTCCTTCGCCGCCGTTGGTTCCGTCGACGATCGTGCCGTCCACGCGCCCTTCGAGAGCGCGCGCGGAGAGCGGGGCGAGCGCGAGCCCCGCCGCGAGCGCGATCGCGAGCGCGAGTCGGATTGGCACTCCGCCGCCGCTCACGCGCTGCTTCCGGCCGCGAGCGTGTGTCCGCACTGCGCGCAGAACCGGTCGCCCGGGCCGACGCGCGCGCCGCACTGCGCGCAGAATCGAGGAGACGGGCGCGCGGTCTGGGAATCGACTCCGCTCGGTTCGCGCGCGACGCCCGACGGCGACGGCCTCGGCGCCGCCTCTCCGCCGATGCGCGCGGCGATCTCCCTCTCGATGATCGCGTCCGCGTCGTTCCGGTCTTCGAGCGCATCGATCTCGATCAGGATCCGCGCCGCCTCCGCCCGGTCCTCCTCGTGCAGGCGCGAGTAATCCGCCTCCGCCAGCTTCCCCATCCGGAACTCGAACTCGAGGTCCTTCATGTTCGAGTAGAGGGTCGCCTTCCGGCGGAGGAGCGCATCGATCTCGCTCGGGCCTTGCGTGACGCGGCGGTCGCGGCCCGCGCCGACGAGGAGCGGGTAGAGGATGGCGGCGACGACGCCGACCGCCATCGCGATCAACACCAGAGCGGTCGCGCCCACGTCAGTCGCCGATCTCGCGGATCTCGTTGTCGACGCGCGACGCGTACGCAGGCGGCGCCGCCCGAACCGTCGCGGCCCGCGCCGCGGCCGCGGCCGCGCGCCGCCGACGCGCCCCGAGGAACGAGAGGACGAACACGCCGCCGAACAGGAGCGCCATGAACGGCGCGATCCACGCGGCGAGGTTGAACCCCGACGCGCTCGGCGCCGAGAGGATCTTCTCGCCGTGCTCGCCGACGAAGCGCGCGAGAATCTCGTCCTTCGTCTTTCCGCCGCGGATCATCGATTCGATCTCCTTGCGGATCGGCGTCGCGGACGGGCAATTGTGGTGGTTGCAAACGTACAGGACCATGTTGCATCCGCATTGACAGACGAGTCCCTCGGAAACCTCGCGGAAGACGTAGACCTGGCCGCGATCGGTCAGGTCGGTTTGCGCGGACTGGGCGGCCGCCGGCGGCGCGGTGAGAGTCGCGAGCGCCGCGGCGAACACGGCGGCGAGAAGAGCGGCGCGCGCGGCGAAGAGAAGCGCCGGCGCCGCGCCCGCCGCCCCCGCCGCGGTGCAATCGCCCGGCGTCGCGCTCCTCAAATCCCCGCCCGCGCGTGCTCCATCCCCGCGACCCCGGAGATCGCCCGCGCCGGCCGCGCCGAGCGGTGCTCCGGAATGATCGTGAGGATCGTTCCGAGCGCCATCAGGACCGCGCCGATCCAGACCCAACTGACGAGCGGATTGACGTACACCTGAATCAGCGCGCGCCCGTCGTCGGTGTTTCCGATGTAGACGACGTACAAGTCCTCGCGGAGCGTCGCGACGATCGAAACTTCCGATGTCCCCTGCTGCGACGATTTGTACATCCGCTTCTCGGCCGTGAGCCGCCGCCATTCCTCGCCGCCGCGCAGCACTCGGATCGACGCCGTCGCCGCCGAGAAGTTATCCGTTTCGCGGTCCTCGATCCCGTCGAGCACCAGCTCGTAGCCCTTCACGTTCATCCGATCTCCCGGGACCATCGCGCCGCGCGTCTCGAAGTTGAACGCCTGGCCCGTGAACCCGACGAAGATGATGACGATCGCCAAGTGGACGATGTAGCCGCCGTAGCGCCGCTTGTTCTTCCGGACGAGGTTGACGAGCGCGACCGGCACGTTCTCGTCGTTGCCCTCGCGCCTCGCCGCGACGCCGCGCGCGAACTCGGACACGATCGTCGTGAACACGAACCCCGAGATGAAGAACGACACGAGGCCGTAGAAGTGGCGAACGCCGAACGCCACGAGGACCGCGACGACCACGGCGCCCGCAATCGCCGGAATCGCGAAGTTTTTCTTCAGGCTCGGGAGCGAAGTCTTCCGCCACGCGAACAGGGGGCCGACGCCCGTCAGGAACAGAAGGAACAGTCCGATCGGCACGTTGATCTTGTTGAAGAACGGCGCGCCGACCGTGATCTTCACGCCGCGGACCGCCTCGGACAGGACCGGAAAGATCGTCCCCCAGAGGACCGCGAACGCCGCCGCGAGAAGGATCAGGTTGTTGAACAGGAACGACGACTCGCGCGACAGGACCGAATCGAGTTCCCGCTCGCTCTTCAGGAAGTCGAGTCGCGACACGATCAGGAAAATCGACGCGGCGACGAGGACCGCGATGTAGCCGACGAACCACGGCCCGATCGACGACTGCGCGAAGGCGTGGACCGACGAGACGACGCCCGATCGCGTCAAGAATGTCCCGAAAATGCAGAGGATGTACGTGAGCAGGACGAGCGACATGTTCCAGACCTTGAGCATCCCCTTCCGCTCCTGGACGATCACGGAATGGAGGAACGCGGTCCCGGTTAGCCACGGCATGAGCGACGCGTTCTCGACAGGGTCCCACGCCCAGTAGCCGCCCCACCCGAGCTCCGCGTACGCCCACCGTCCGCCGAGAATGACTCCGCAGCCTTGGAACAGCCACGCGACGAGCGTCCAGCGGCGCGTTGTCTGGATCCAGCGGCTGCCGCGCTGGCGCCGCAGCAGCGCCGCCGTCGCGAACGCCGCCGGGATCGCGAACCCGACGTAGCCGAGGTAGAGGATCGGCGGGTGAATCACCATCGCGGGATGTTGTAGAAGTGGATTGAGTCCGTTCCCGTCGGGAGGCTGCCTCAGCTCGACGCCGCCCGCGGCACCCGACACGCCGATCGCGGCGAACGGGTTCGCGACGAACAGGTTGATGATGTTGAAGAAGAGAATCGAGCCGAAGAGACACGCGACGACGTACGGCATCAGGTCGCGATTCTGGCGGCGATTCTGGATCACCACGACCGCCGCGTACGTCGTGAGGATAAAGCTCCAGAACAGGAGCGATCCCTCCTGTCCCGACCAGAGCGCGGCGATCTTGTAGAAGTACGGGAGCGCGCGGTTCGAGTGCCCCGCGACGTAGTCGATCGAGAAGTCGTTCTTCATGAAGAGGTACACGAGCGAGACCGACGCGGTAAGGACGAGCGCCCACGCCGCGAGCAGACCGTTCTCCGCGCTCCGGACGAGGCTCTCGCGGCCCGTCCGCGCGCCGATCAGCGCGGCGGCGATCGAATAGACCGCGACGCCGAACGTCAGGATCAGCGCAAAGTTTCCGACGTCGCTCACGCCGGCACTACCGGTTCTCGCTCTCGAGGTCGGGTGGGATGTAGTGGATGTAATCGGTCATCAGCTTGAGCTCTTCCTCCCGCTGCGAGAGACCTTCCTGGAGGAGGTCGCGGAGCGACACGAGCCCGATCAGCCGCCCCTCCTCGACGACGGGAAGGTGGCGGATCCGATGCTTGATCATCCGAGTGTGGCACGCCTGCTGAGATTCCACCGCCTCGCAGAGGACGAGGCTCCGGGACATCACCTCGGTCACGGGCGTCGTCTTCGCGTCTTTCTCCGGCAGCACGATCTTCTTCATCAGATCGCGTTCGGTGAAGATGCCCGCGACCCAGTCGCCGGCGACGTCGAGGACGACGACAGCGCCGATCTCCCGCTCGGCCATGTACCGCACCGCGTCGTGGACGGAGAGGTCCGCGCGGACGTAGTAGACTTCGCGGCCGCGAACGAGCTCTCCGACAGTTTTCGTCGCCACGACCGAGTCTCCTCGCCGCGGCCCGCTAGAGCCCCTTCGGCTCGAGCGTCGCGGGGTCGTACTTCGCCTCGTACTTCGAGGCGCACTTCGCTTGAACCTTCTTCGCTTCGAACACGCCGTCGCGGCGGTACTCGCCCTCCACGACGGCCTTCGATCCGTTAGTGAACGTGTCGGGGAGCGGGTCCTTGCCCGTGTAGAGGACCGGCATTACCGTGCCCGCTTGCTCGATCTGAAACCGCGTCTTGAACTCTTCCTGCTGGATCGAGCCCTCGACGACGTCCCCCGCGACGCGGAGCCGCAGGCCGTACGCCGATTCGCCCATCGCGGAAATCTCCGACGCGAGCTTGTAGTACGACTTGCCTTCTTCGAAGCCGGAGACAGCGAGGTAAGTGAGGGCGATCAAAACGAGAGAAATCCCGACGACAAAGCGCTGTTTTCCTCGGAACATTGCGTCACCCCCAGGGAGGGACCACCGGGGGGGATTCTAGGCCAGCGATCGAGGGCGCGCAAGAGAGAGTGCGGATCGACGCGGATCGGAGCGCGGTCAGGATCCGGTCGGCGCGAGCTGCTCGCGGAGCGCGGCGATGAACTGCGCGACGGCAGGCTCGAGCGGACCGGCGACGGTCGCGCCGGCGGCGAGACGATGGCCGCCGCCGCCGAAGCGGGTCGCGACGCGGTGGACGTCGACGCGCCCGTTCGACCGGAGCGTCGCCTTCACCGACCCGCTCTCCGTCTCGCGGAAGACCCCGCACGCCTCGACGCCGCGCACGCCGCGCACCTCGTCGACGAAACGATCGCAATCCTCTTCGACCGCGCCCGCCTCGCGGAACATCGCCTGGCTGATCGTCATCCACGCGATCTTGCCGCCCGCGTCGCTCCGGACCGACCCGAGCGCGAGCGGCAGGAGCCGCAGCCGCGCCCATGACTTGTTCTCGAACACTTCGCGGTAGAGCGCCTCCGGCGCGGCCCCCGCGCGCACGAGCGCGGCCGCGGCCTCGAGGGCGCGCGCGTCCGCGTTCGCGTACCGGAACGAGCCAGTGTCGACGAGGATCGCCGCGTACAGCGCCGAAGCGATCGACGGCGTGAGCGAAGCCCCGAGCGCGAGCGCGAGCTCGTAGATCAGAACGCCCGTCGCCGCCGCGCTCGTGTCGGTCACCTTCACGTCCGCGATGTCGTCGTCACCGCCGCGGTGATGATCGATCAGGATCTTCGGGAGGCGCGACCGCCGGATCGCCGCGCCGACCTCGCCGAGATGCGACCAGGTGTTCACGTCGAGGAGGACCGCCGCGTCGGCCCACGCGAGCAGCTCGTCTTCCTCCGCGGCGCTTTTCCACTCGCGGATCTCGGACGACGGGTCGAGGAAGCGGCAGCCGACGGGCGTGCGGCTCGTGTTCCACGCGATCGCCTCTTTCCCCATGGCGCGAAGAATCTCGAGCAGCGCGACCTGCGATCCGATCGCGTCCTGCTCCGGGTTGAGATGCGTGGCGATGAGGAAGCGGCGGTGCGCGCGAAGGCTTTCGACGATGGCGTCCCACATGGCGGAAGACGGCACGCTAGCACTTCGCGGCCCGAGAGGTCAATCGGACGGAAGGCAGCGTCCACGCCCCGCGGGTCCTGTCGCTCGTCACCCGCCGGAGTGTGGAGCGCGGATCAGGCTCGTTCAAGCCGGCGCCGTCGCGACCAAGCGCGCGAGCGATGACCTACGCCCGCGCACCCGCCATCGACTCGAGGATCGCGATCCGCTTCGCGATCGGCGGGTGCGTCGCGAACAGCGACGCGACGCGGCCCTCGCGCTCGTTGACCGCTCGGCCGCGCGGGTCGGCGATGCAGAGGTGCGCGCTCCCGCGGCCGATCGCGGTCGTCGGCGCGGCCGCCGCCTCGATCTTGCGGAGCGCGCGCGCCAGGCCGATCGGATTGCGCGTGAACTCCGCGGCGGATGCATCCGCGTGGTACTCGCGGCTCCGCGACACGGCGAACGCCATCATCTGGCCGATGAACGGCGTGAGGAGGACGAGCGCGATCCACACGACGAAGAAGAGGATGATGAGTGGCTCGCCGCCACGCCGGCTTCCGCCGCGGCCCCCGCGGGCGCCACCCGCGCCGCCGAACCGAATCGAGCGCGCCGCGAAGTCAGACAACAAGACAAGCGAGCCGAGCAGCGCCGCGACGAGCGTCATCGTGCGGATGTCGAGGTTTCGGACGTGGCCCATCTCGTGAGCGACGACGCCCTGCAGCTCTTCGCGGTCGAGCTGCTCAAGCAGGCCGCGCGTGACGGTAATCGCGGCGTGCTCCGGGTCGCGGCCGACGGCGAACGCGTTCGGGTCGGCGTCGGGGACGACGTACACCTTCGGCATCGGGAGACCCGACGCGAGCCGCATTTCGGAGACGACGTTGAGGAGCGTCTGCTCGCGCGGGTCGGACGGGTCCGCGGGGCGCGCGCGCGATGAGGCGAGGACCGCGGACGCGCCGCCGTAGTAGCCGCCGACCGCCTGCAACCCGCCGACGAGGAGCGCGATCGGCGCCGCGATCGGGATGAACGGGACGGTCGCGCCGCCTCGATCCGCCCGCGCGCCCATCAGGAACAGGTCGAACCCGAACCCGAGCACGACGAGGAGCGCGATGAACGCGATGATCAGGAACGCCGTCGCCCGGCGATTACGCGCCTGCTCCTCCCACAACTCGGGGCGCGCGGTCGTCACGATGCCGCCGCGGTTACGTCAGCGAAAGATCGACGCTCGGGACCGCGCGCTCCCCGGCCTCGATCTGGAGGAACTCTGCCGGCTTGAATCCGAACATCCCCGCGACGAGGCTCGCCGGGAAAATCTGTTGTTGCGTGTTGAATCGCATCACGAGGTCGTTGTAGTGCTGGCGCGAAAACCCGATCTGGTTCTCCGTCGTCGTCAGCTCCTCCTGGAGCTTGAGCACACTCTGGTTCGACTTGATGTCGGGATAGTTCTCGACGACCGCGAGGAAGCGGCCGATCGACTGCGACAGCGCGCTCTCCGCCGCGCTCTTCTCCGCGACCGTCGTCGCGCCAACCGCCTTCGCGCGCGCCTCCATCACCTTCCCGAGCGTCTCCTGCTCGAACTTCATCAACCCCTTCACCGTGTTGACGAGGTTCGGAATCAGGTCGTGGCGCCGCTTGAGCTGGACGTCGATCTGCTTCCACGCGCTCTCAACTTGGACGCGAAGCCGGACGAGGCCGTTGTACAGGCCGATCGCCCATGCGACGACGAGCAACGGGACGAGCGCGAAAACGAGAAGGAAGCCCATGAGTACTTCTCCTTTCCTAACGGATGCGAAGCCGCGTCGCGACGCCGAGCGGCGCGTCGGGCGGCCGGCTCCCGACACGACGAACAGAATCGCAAGATTGGCGTGCGATTGCTAGCCCGATCGCGGCGGCCCGTGTGGGACGGTGGGCCGGGCGCGCGGGCCGGGCGCGCCCGTCAGCACCCGCTGGCGAGCGCGCGCCGAATCTCCGGGTCGAGGGGATCGGCGATCGCGAAGTCTAGGCCGGCCGCGAGCGCTTCGCGAAGGAATGCGGCGTTCGCTGCGCGCCGCGCGGACGACGGCGCGATCCCGTACGATACATTCGAGATCCCGAGCACGAGCGAAACCCCGAGCCGGGACTTCGCGAGGCGCATCGCGTCGAGCGCGACGGCGTTCGCGAGCAGCGGACTGCTGGATTCGGCGCGACCGGCGGGTGCGGGGACGGCGAGGCAGTCGATGATCAGGTGCGCGTCGGGCATCGCGAGCGCACGGCCGGCGCGCACGACGCGCTCCGCGCACGCGAACCGTCCCTCGGCGGACGGCGGGACGCCCGCCTCGTCCATCGCGAGGACGACGACGGGGACGACGAGCGCCGCCGCGCGCGGCAGCGTCCGCTCGAGCCCGTCGCGCGTCGCGGGGACGGAGTTGAAGAGCGCGGGACGCCGCGCGGCGGCCAATGCCTCGAGCGCCTCGATCGCAACCGCCGGGTCCCGCGAATCGACCGCGATCGGCAGGTCGCACGCCGCGCACGCGCGCGCGAGCATCTCGCGGAGCGTCGCGCGCTCGTCGGCGCCCGACAGCGCACCGCACACGTCGAGCACGCGCGCGCCGGCCGCGGCCTGCGCGCGCGCCTCCTCGCCGACCGCGGCCCACTCCCCCGCCGCCAACCGCGCCGCGAGCCGCGGGTTTCCCGCGGCGTTGAGCCGCTCGCCGATCAACACGGGCCGCGGCAGCGCGCCGATCCAGTCGAAAGCCACGCGCGCCGCCTACAGCTCGACGCGCTCGGCGACGACATGGTACCCGCGCGGCCCGACCGCGATCCGCGCCGCGGCCATCTCGGGATCGTGATCGAACACGACGACCGTCCCGCGCTCGGCCCACTCGCCCAGCCAGCGCCGCTTCTCGGCCATCGCCTTGAGCGGCTCGAGGTCGTAGCCCATCACGTACGGAATCGGCAGATGGCTTGCCGTCGGGACGAGGTCGCCGGAGAAAACGACGGAGCCCGCGCCTTCGCCGATCGCGAGCATCTGCTGGCCCGGCGTGTGCCCGTCGATGACGCGCGCGAACACGCCGGGAAGGATCTCGTCGTCGGGGCCGTGCGCGCGAAGGACGCCCGCCTCCTCGAGCGGCACGAAGTTCTCGGCGAAGTAGCTCGCGCGGTCGCGCTCGTTCGGCGTCCGCGCGTGCTCGAGGTTCGCCCGCTGGACGTGGTACGTCGCCCGCGGAAACGTCGGGACGAGGCGGTCCCCGTCGCGCTCGGTCCCGCCGCCAGCGTGGTCGAAGTGGAGGTGCGACAGGACGACGTCCGTCACGCGCTCGCGCGGCACGCCGATCGCGGCGAGAGCGTCCGGCAAGCCCGGGCGCCGATCGATCGCGTAGATGTCGCGAAACTTTTCGGGCTCTTTGCCGCCGCATCCCGCGTCGATGATCGCCACGCGCCCATCGCCCTGGAGCAGCACGACACGCGCCGCCAGCAAGATCCGGTTCCGCGCGTCGGGCGAGTTCGTCTTTTCCCACATCGGACGCGGCACCACGCCGAACATCGCGCCGCCGTCGAGACGAAACCATTCGGCCGTCACGGTGGAGACTTCGTAAGAGCCGACGCGCATCGGGGTTCCGCTTCGCGCTTGGCGCTGCGCGCCGCGCGCTACCGCTTCCCGCCGTAGATGAAGTTCAAGAACTCCATCCGCGTGGCGCGGTCGGTCCGGAACGCACCGAGCATCGCGCTCGTCGTCGCGTTGGCATTCTGCTTCTCGACGCCGCGCATTGCCATGCAGAGGTGGTACGCCTCGATCACGACGCCGACGCCGCGCGGCCGCAGGTTGGCCTGCAAGCATTGAGCAATCTGCGTCGTGAGGCGCTCCTGCACTTGAAGCCGTCGCGCGAACACTTCGACGATCCGGGAAATCTTCGAAAGGCCGATGATCCGGCCCGCCGGCAGATACGCGACGTGCGCGCGGCCGTAGAACGGGAGGAGATGGTGCTCGCACAAGCTAAACAAGTCGATGTCCCTGACGACGACCATCTCGTCGTACTGTTCTTCGAAGATCGCTCCGTTGACGATCTCCTCGACCGTCTTGCCGTAGCCGCTCGTCAGGAAGCGGAGCGATTTCTCGACGCGGATCGGCGTCCGGCGGAGCCCTTCGCGCCGCGGGTCTTCGCCCAAGAGACGGAGAAGCGCCTCGACGTGCGGAGCGAGCGCGCCTTCGTTCGGCGCCGACTTGCGCGCCGGGGTCTTGGTCGATTTTTTCATCGTGCCGTCTCCGTCGACGGCGCAGCGGGCGCGCCGCTCGCCGCGTTTTCGATCGCCGCCGCCTCGCGGCGCGCCTCGGCCTCGTACTTCTCCAAGAGGTGCAGGTCGAACGCCTCGTGCGCAGAGTTCCGAGCGACGCCGCGATACGTCGCCTTGCACACGTAGCATTTCGCCACGTCAGGAAGCCGTCTGTGCAGGACAAGATCGATCAGCGCGCACACGGCCAGAGAGATCCCGTAGGTCCACGGCGTCAGCGCCGCGCCGATTGCGACGATCACGCAGCCGATCCGCTGGTCGAAATCTTTCTGGATGTAGAAGTGGTCGCTCCCGCAGACGGCGCACCGGTCCGCGATCCGCCGGTTTCGAAGGCTCTCCGAGAAGCGGAGGGTCGATTCCGTCCCGCACGCGGCGCACCGATGGATCGCCTCAGCCCCCTCGACGGGGACCGCCGCGGACGCGCGGCACGATCGGCAGGAGAACCGGACCTCCACCGAGCGATTCTATAGAGGGAGTCGGCTCTCGACGAGCAGAAAATTCGCGAGCAGCTCTCCGACGAGAACAAACACGAGCGACACGTACAGAAGACCGGTGGCCGATTGGTTCGACTTCATCCGCGCGGTGCGGAGGACGAGGACGGCGAGGACGAGCGGGCCGATGATGCCCCAGAATACGCGGAGCGCGAAGAACACGACGTCACCGTCGACGCGGAGAAGACGGCCGAACGCCGCGTCGATCGCTGGGTCGGGGCCGCGCGCCAGCCACACGATCGACGCGGCGAAGAAGATCGTTCGGACGACGCACGCCGCGAGAAACACGGACGCGGCGCGGACGAGATGGGTGAACGGAAGCGGAGGCGGGATCAAGTACCAGTGGCCGAGGATCATCGCGGCCAGCGCGGAGCCGAGAACGAGCGCGGACCCGAGCAGGCTCGCGGCCATGAGAGGGAGCGGCAAAGCGCCGGCGGGGAAACGCGCGGCGAGCCGGGCGCCGTTCTCGACGAGCGCCCATCCGGAGACGAGAACGAGCGCGCCGAGCAGGATTGTTCCCGCGCGGTGGCGATCGTTCAAGAAGAGCCGCGCGCAGACGAGCGAAGCGGCCGCGAGGCCGAACAGGACCGGCGCGGCTTCGCGGCCGGCGCCGATGGGTAGTCGCAGACAGACGACGCCGCCGACGGCCCACGAGGCCGCCGCGATGTGCCCGATCAGCGATGGAAACCCGCCGGGGATTTCGCGGAGCGAGAGGAGCGCGATCGTCGCCATCGAGCCGAGTGCGAGCTCTTGGACGAGCAGAAGAAATGTCTGCACCTCGTGCGCTCAGTCTCCGGGCGGCGCCGGCTCTTCCGGCTCTTCCGGCTCGCGCTCGCGCGTCCGGTCGCGTTCTTCCTGCATCAGGCGCGACAGCCGGATCCAATCGTGCCGCGCTTTTCGTACGATCTCACGGCGCAGGATCTCTTCCGGCGTGGCGTCCTCGGCGGCCGGGATCGTCCCCGGAGCGTCCGGCGCCGGCTGGGGCTCGCGCGGATCCCGCTCGTCTCGATCGTCCGCACGCACGACGACACCTCCGCTCGAGTTAGCCACGCGCTCGCTCGGTCTGTTCACCGCGGTAGGCCACCCATTGATCCGGCCCCTCCCACAGACGCACTTCGAACAGAGGGAGATCTTCGAGCCGCTGCCAGATCCACTCCGCGATTCGCTCCGTCGACGGCTGCTCGAACCGCTCGGACAGATCGGTGTGGTCGAGCGGGACGACGATCCGCTCGCTGACGACCCGCCCCAGCTCGACGAAGTCGAACGCGAGACCGTCGGGTCCGACGGGCGCATCGAGCGTCACGCGCAAGCGCCACGAATGGCCGTGGACGGGCTCGTCGGCGCCCTTGTAGGCGCGGAGCGCGTGGGCCGCCTCGAAGCGAAACTCGCGCGCGACGCGCACGGATGACCTCCCTCGTTCCGCCTCGCCGGCGGAGGTGATCGGCGCGGATCGTCCGCGACGCATCGGACGGGGAGTTTACTCTGCGGGAGCCCGGTTGGGATAAAAACTACGAGGGGCGCCCGACCGGACGCCCCTCGCTTCGGACGAGAGCGGCGCCCGCTGATCGGGCGGCCGCTACGGCTACGACAAGTAGGATCGAAGCGCCTCCCCGCTCGGGTTGTGCTGCAGCCTGCGGATCGCGACCTCCTTGATTTGGCGGACGCGCTCGCGGGAGAGGTGGAACTTGTCCCCGATCTCCTCGAGGGTTTGGCCCCGGTCCGTTCCGATCCCGTAATAGAGTCGGATAATCTCGGCTTCCCTCGGCGGCAGAGCGCCGACCGCCGCACCGAGATCGTCGCCCAAACTCGATTGCGCCACGCGCTCATCGGGCGAGGCCGCGCTCGAATCGGAGAGGAACTCAAACAGGCCGACTTCTTCTTCGTTCCCGTCGATGCCGCCGTCGAGCGAAAGGTACGTCCTCATCGACTCGAACGTGTCGACGACCTCGTCCTCCGTGAGCGACATCGCCTTCGCGATTTCGGCGTGGGTCGGTTCCCGCTCGAGCGCCTTCCTCAACTCGTCCGCCTTCTTCTGCATCCGATGCAGAAGTCCGGTGCGGTTGAGCGGCAGTCTCACGAGATGCACCTGCTCCGCGAGCGCCTGAAGCATCGCCTGCTTGACCCACCAGACGCCGTACGACAGAAACCGGACGCCGCGCCGCTCGTCGAATCGACGCGCCGCGCGGATGAGGCCGGCGTTGCCTTCGCACACGAGATCTTCGAGCGACAGCCCGATCCCGCTGTACTTCTTCGCGACGCTCACGACGAAGCGCAGGTTCGCCGTCACCAGATGTTCGAGCGCCGCCGAGTCGCCCTTGCGAACGCGCCGCGCGAGCTTGATCTCCTCATCTCGAGTCAGAAGCGGTATGCGGGCAATCTCCTTGAAGTAGACGCTGAGTGAGTTCGAATCCCGCCAGCCGCGTCCCGTCGTCGAACGCTTTGCCTCGCGGCCTCGCTCTTTTTCGCCCGCGCTCCCGTCGGATTTTTCCTCGAGCGCCAAAGCCTTTTGTGCAGCCATCCCGATCACCTTCCTTGGAGGGGAAGCAAACGCCCCAGATACCCCCGCAGTGTTCGAATGTTCCCGTCGCGAGATTCCTCGCCGGCTGCAGGCTCTTAACGGAGGTGGGTAACGCAAGATCGGGGCCATGCGCAGCGGGTGCGCGGGTGCAGGCTAACTTCAAGCGGTCCAAAGGGCACTGCGAGAATTCGAGACCGGCGCGCGGCGGGCGGCAGTCCCGACCGTACACACCGCTGCCAACTTTACACGGCCGGGAAGACGGTGCGACTCAGCGTTGGAGGTGGCGATCGAACCAGTCGAGGGTCAGCGCGATCACCCGATCGTACGTCGGCGTCGCGCCCGCATACGGATGGACGGCGCCGAACGTGTGGCCGGCCCCGGGGATGACGACGAGGTGCGCGCTCGAGGCGCGCGCGATCGACTCGGCCTCCGCGAGCGGAACCGATTGGTCCGCGTCCCCGTGAACGAGCAGGAGCGGCGCGGCGAGACGCGCGGCCGCCTTCGGAATGTCGAGACGCTCGCGATTCGTCTCGAGATCGTCGAGGAAAGAAACGGCCAAGCGGAGCTCCTGGCCGGTCCGCGTGTTGACGACGGTCGTCCACCCGTCGCGGCGCCAACGCGCGATTTCCTCTTGCGAGAATCGCGCTGCGGTCGCGACGGCGGCCCAGCCGACGACCGCGCCGAGTCGCGGATCCTCCGACGCGTACAAGATCGCCGCGCCGCCGCCGAACGAATGGCCGACCACGCCGATCGGCCCGGGGTCTCGGCCCGCCGGCTCGAGCCGGCGATCGCGGAGCGCGCTCACGACATCGCGCACGTCGTCGACTTCGCGCGAGAGCGTGTTCCCCGCGAATCGCTCCGGCTCGTCAACGCGATCGCCCGACGAGACACCCGAACCGGAAAAGCTGAAGCCGACGGCGAAGTAACCGCGCGCCGCCGCGGCGTCGAGGAACGCCGGGAAGCCGCCCCAGTCCCAGAATCCCTTGAAGCCGTGGCAGAAGACGATCGTGCCGTGGTCGGCGCCGTCGCGCGGGGCGCGGACTTCGCCGCGGATCGGGTGGCCGGCGGAGTTGGCGATCCGGAACGGGAGGCGCACTACTCCCCGCTGTCCGCCTCGTCCTTGCCCGAGGGCCCGCGCGAGCCCGCCGCCGCTGACGACGCGAGCGCGAGCGGTACGTCGGCCGGCTTCACCCAACGCTCGACGGCCGCGCGACTCCCCGCGACGCCGAGCTTTCCGAACAAGAGGTCGAGCTTCGCCTCGAGCGCGGCGGAGAGCGCGTCCCGGACCGATGCGGGCAGAGTGTAGAACTGCTTCTTGAACGGCCCGAGCGCCTTTTTCCGCGTCTTGTAGAAGAACTGCTCGTCGGTCTGGCCCGCCTTGATCTCGTCTTTGCAGTTCTCGCGGAGCCACGCGTACATCGTGTCCTTGAAATCGCGCGGGAGCGCCGGGTGGTCGAACAGAAGATTCTGAAACCCCGTCGCGAGGTGGATCTCGGACGTGTGCGACTTCGGGAATCGATCGAACACTTCGTCGGGGAGAGTCGACGCGCCATGCTGCACGGCGCCGCACAGCCCGTACCGCGACTGCGCCACCTTGCCGATGTCGACGAGCGCGGCGAAGTCGATCGCGACCTTCGCGATCGTGCCGTCCGGGAGCGGGACGCCGCCGTGCGATGTCCCCGTCTGGATCGAGATCTTGCTGATCCCGGCGAGCCCCTTCCCCTTCTTTTCGAGACTCTCGACGAATCCGTCCATGAACGCGAGGAACTCCTCGACGGTCGAGTTTTTCCCGCCGACCTCGCCGATCTCGGCGCCGACGGAAACCGTCACGCCCCTCGGCTCGAGCTTCCTGATGAGCGCGGTGTACTCCGAGGCGAGCTCGTAGTTGAGCCGCTGCTGCTCCTTCGTCGTCGGCTTCGACAGGTCGACGACCGTCGACGTATCGACGTCGATGTTGTAGAACCCGGCTGCGATCCCCTCCTCGATCAGGTTCCGGACGTTCGCGTCCTCGGCTGCCGCGTTCTCGGCATACTTCTTCGCGTTCACCTGGAAGTGGTCGCCCTGGATGAACACGGGGCCGCGCCACCCTTCGCGGATCGCCGCGGCGAGGACGACGGCCGCGTACTCTGCCGGCCGTTGGTCGGTGTACGAAATCTCCGAGCGCGCAATCTCGAACAGGAACGCGCCGGCGTCGCACTTCTTCGCGGTCCGGAACACGGCGCGGCACGAGTCGTACGCCATCCCGCGAATGTTCATCGCCGGGCACGTGAACGGGCCGGCCTCGCCTCGGCCGAGCGCGGTGTAGAGGCCCTGGATCGACGCGAGCCGAATGCCGAGCGCGCGCCCGGCGGCCCGGACCAGCCAGCGCGCACGCTCTCGGGCGTCTTTGTCCGCGCCGATCGCGGCGCAGTGCGCGAGTTGATCGGCGACCCGCTCGCGGAGCGCCTTCTCGTCGAGGACCCGGACGTCCGTCGCCGAGATGGGATCGACGACCCCGTTGATCGCCGCGTCGAGGTCTTTGATCGTGTCGATGGCCATCAGGTCTTCCTCCCTAGGAGACGAGCCCGTTCACGCGATCCGCCAGCGCGTTCTGCTCGGACAGCAACCGGATCTCCAACACCGTCGCCGCCCCGCTCACGACGAGCGCGAGGAAGAACCCGACTTCGTGGACCACATGCGGGATCGCGTGCGTGTGAACGCCCCCGCCGGTGATGAACTGCGCCATCAAGATCGCGGTCGCGAGCGTCCCCCACGAGGAGGCGCGCATGTTCTGGCTTCGCGTCTCCGCCAGGATGCCGCGGTCGAGGTCCTTTTCGCGGACGACGTCCTTGATCGCCTTCCCCGTGCCGATGAAGTAAAACATCGTCATCGCGTGGCCGAAAATTCCGAGGAGCGTCGCAACGAGCGAGATGTGGAAGTGGCTAGCGAAGCGCGAAGCGTCGCTCTGGAGGAGGTAGCCGACGACCCCGGACCCCGCGAGGGCGATCAGCGCGACCGAGAGGACCGTCGAGAGAACGATTGCCATCCGCGGAAACCTCGACGCGCGAGCGGGGTCGAGCGACCGCCTAGCGGTAGAGCCCCTTCACGCGCCCCCAGGTCTTGTTCTCGTTCGCGCTCGGGGCATCGCACTCGACGCAGTCGAAGCCAAACGTGCTGAAGCAGAATATGTTTCCGCTGCCGATGAGCCTCGAGACTTGGCCGGTGCACGTCAGACTCTTGCTCGGCGACTCACCGTCCTTGATGAGCGGCGTCGGACACGTGACGCAGTCGTTGATGTGGATCGTGAAGCGGGCGACCTTGAGGACGCCGTGGAGGCCGGGACAGCCGGTCCCCTGGGCGATGACGACCGGCGGAGAGGAGACGGTCCCTCCCGTGCACGGGAGAGGCAACGGCGCCGCCGCGACGAAGTTCGCCGTGCCGATGTCGATGACGGCCTGGAATTCGCTGAACACGAACGACTGGCTGTCGATCCAGACGTCCACGGTCACGTTGTCGCTCGGCTGGCCGAAGACTTTGTCACCCGGCAACCCGTCACCGTTGACATCGGTCCAGATCTGCCCGGCGAACGCCGGCGACGAGACCGCGAGAATGAGAGCAGAAGCGACGCCAAGACGCGAGAACAAGGATCTCATTCGCCCCTCCTTGGGATTGACCGGTCGCCCGGCCCGTAACGACATCATTCCGATTCGCAGCTCGGAGTTCGGATCCGCTGCATTGCGAACGGGCGGCATCCTACCACGGTCCGGAACGCGGCGCGAGAGATTTTGCCACGCCGGTCGAGGAGCGCGACCCGTGAGTCGAGCCCGGCTACTGAACCAGCTCGAAATCCGTGAAATCCGCGTGATGGAAGATGATCGCCTCGGGCGAACGCTTGAACCCCTCCCCCTCCTTCGAGTGGACGGCGATCACGTGGAGGACCTCGTCGGGGATCCCGTGCGCGAACCCGAGCCCGACGCCCGTGAACGGATGGCGCAAGTATGTTCCGTGGCGGCTCTTCACGAACGCGCCGTTTTTCTCCTGGTACTCCATCACCTTCCCGACGTCGGCCAGCATGGCGCCGGCGATCAGGTGGTCGCGCGAGATCTTCACGCGCGTCCCGTACGCTTCGACGAGAATCCGCTCCATCGCGATGCAGAGCTTCGCGACCGTCCGGACGTGCTCGATGAACGAGATCTGCACGCCGTCGACGAGGATGGTAAACGGCATCCGCTTGAGGTCGTCGAGGCCGAACCCGCCGCGCTTCAAGGCGTCCTCCCAGACGGCGATCGTCTTCGCGCGCAGGTCGGCGTCGGAAATCTCGCAGAACTCGGGGATCAGCGCTTCGAGGGCTTCACGCATCGGGACGGCTCCTCCTGGAATCCGGCAGTCGGATGGTCGAATCGGGTGCGGAGAACGGCCGGGATCCTAGCACCCGGCCGAGGCGCGGTTCAAGTCGCCGCCTCCAACTCGATTGACCCCTCCCGCGGGGTCCACTATCATTGCGGAGGCTAACGACATCCCCGGCCGGACGGACGGCGGCGCCGGGGCTTCCGACATCGATCGATCGCGAAAGGTCAGCCTTCATGGCACAGGATCCGAAAGGGACCGGAGCACCCGGAGCTGCGGCCGGCGCCCTGCTCGAAGAGGGCGTCCCGGGCTGGGAGCTCGAGTGGGCGCGCCGGAAAGACGAGGCGGAAGACCTCTCCGAGAGGAACAAGCGGTACGGCCTCGTGCACGCGATCGAGCGGACGGGCGACGAATACGTCGTCAAGCTTTACTTCCCCGAGCGCGTGCCGAACTGCCCGCAGAAGTACATGCTCGGCCTGCAGGATCGGATGCCGGACTACAAGTTCGAGGTCCAGCTCGAGGGTCGCATTCTCAAAGTAATCGCCCGCGTCCCCGAGGACGACAAGATCCACGCCCTGTGCGGCGGGACGCTCTCGTTCCCGCGAAGCTTCACGACGCGATTCGCGTTCGAGGAGGAGATCGGCGACGTCTTCTGCCGGTACATCGGAAAGATCCTCGTCGTCCGCGCGTACCCGGCGGCCGCACCGCCCGCGCAGCCGCCCCTCTGGGATTCGCACTACATACTGGAGAACTGCGTCGGCTGCGGGGTCTGCGACATCAAGTGCCCGACGAAGGCGATCACGGGGATCAAGAAAGAGCGCTACATCATCGACCCGAATCTTTGCATCAACTGCGGCGTCTGCGGGGTGTACTGCCCGTACGACTCGATCGTCGATCAAACGTCCGTGCTCGTCGAACGTATCAAGGCGAAGGAGATCCCGAAGGCGTACGTCATCGACGATCTGTGCACGGGGTGCGCGTACTGCGTCGATGTGTGCCCGTTCGACTGCATCTCGCTGATCGATCACCCCGAGGACCCGACGAACGTCTCGAAGCTGGCGATCGTGGACGAAAAGAAGTGCGTCTCGTGCAAGCTCTGCGAGCAGGTGTGCATCAAGGAGGCGATCATCGTCCCGAGGTCGCAGGAGTTCTCGAAGAACCTGGGTTGGAGCTACCAAATCCACGCGGCGCATTAGCCGCGATTCCCAAGGAGAGTGGAATCATGATCACGATCACGGAAACCGCCGCGCAGAAGATAAAGGAAGTCATCGTCGAGGAGCAGCAGCAGGGGAAGTCGCTCCGCCTGTACGTCGAGGGGGGCGGCTGCTCCGGCTTCCAGTACGGCTTCGCGTTCGACGAGGCGAAAGAGGGGGACGAGGTCTTCGCACAGGATGCCTTCGGGTTCAGCCTCGTCGTCGATCCGATGAGCATGAACTACCTGCTCGGCGCTCGGATCGATTTCGTAGAGGGGCTCCACGGCGCGGGCTTCAAGATCGAGAACCCGAACGCGACCGGGAAGTGCGGCTGCGGCAGCTCGTTCAGCGCGTAGCGTGGCGCGTCGCGCGTTCCGCAGCGCGTCAGCCTAGTTGACCTCCAACTCCTTCGGGTAGCGGTTCAGGTTTTCGCACCCGTCCTTCCGGATCACGACGATGTCCTCGAGGCGCATCCCGCCCGCGTCCGTGTAGTACAACCCCGGCTCGACCGTCATCACCATTCCGGCGCGGAGCGTCGCCGCGACCTTCGATATCCGCGGCGGCTCGTGAATCTCAAGTCCGAGAGCGTGGCCCGTTCCGTGGAAGAACCCCTGCATTCGGCCACCGATGACGCCGGTCGGGAACCCGAGTTCCTCGAACCGTTTCGTGATCGCCTTGTGGATCGGCAGTCCGGCGGCGCCCGCGCGGATCATCCGGAACGCGATCTCCTGGCCCTCGAGGACCGCGGCGAACATCCGCTTCACTTTGTCAGAGGCGCGGCCGCGGACCACGGTCCGCGTCATGTCGCCGAAGTAACCGGTCCGCATCGAACGCGGGAAAATGTCGAGGATGATCGGCGCGTTCGCGGGGAGCGGGCCGGAACCGACCTCGTGCGGGTCGCAGCCTTGGATGCCGCCAGCAACGATCGTGTCGGCCGCGACGCAGCCGCGCGCGAACAGCGCAACCGCGATCACCTCGCGCAACCGCTCCGACGTCAGGGGCGCGCCCCCCGCGTAGAGCGCGTCGCCGCGAATCTCGGCGCCGCGAATCGTCTCGATCGCCGCGGCCATCGCGGCCTCGGTCGCCTCCTGCGATTCGCGAATCTTCGCAACCTCGTCCTCCGACTTCGTGAGCCGACTCTTGAAGAACGGCATTCCACCCGTCAGGACGGTGATGCCGCGCTTCCGGAGCAGGTCGCCGAACTCGAGTGGAAAGCTGCCGGGAACGGTGACGCGCTTGACGCCCTTGCGGCGCAGGAGCGCGAGCGCGACCTCCGCGAGGCTCGGCGAGCCCTTCCCGTTCCTCGCAGTCTTGGCGATCTCGGCGACGATCTCGGAGAGCGGGACGATCTCGAACCCGGTGAGCGCCTTTTTCCCGCGGTCGATTTCGAGGTCGGAGAGGACGGCGATCTTCTGGCGGCCGATGCGCAGGTGGACGAACGGATCGGGGACGAACATCCCGGTGGCGTAGAGCATGTCGGCGTCTTTCGCAGAGTCCGCGATCAAGAGCAGCCCCTCGCTCGTCTTTGCGCTCGTCTTTGCGCTCGTCTTTGTGCCCGGCTTCGATTTCGTCTTCGGCTTCGTTTTCGTCTTCGCTTTCGCTTTCGCTCTCGCCTCCGTCGCCGCCATCTCGTCTCCTTTGGGGGTCACTCGGCCGCCTGGAGAAAAGCACGCGCGCGGCGAGCCGGTCAAGGCCCGGCGAGGCGCAGCGGGGCGCCGGCGGGGCGCCGTCGGCTACCGCGGCCTGAGAAGCGTTGAGGCGGTCGGAACGCGCGCCTATACTCGCGCCCGACCGCGGCGCGGGGGGCGCCGGGCGGAGGGGCGATGGACCAGAAAGTGGCGGTCGTCACGGGCGGCGGCAGACGGCTCGGCCGCGCGATCGCCGAGACTCTGGCCGGCGCGGGATACGATCTGTTCCTGACCTATCTGGAGTCGGAACGCGGCGCGCACGAGACAGCAGAGGCCGCCCGCGCGGCGGGCCGGCGTGCGCATGCGTTCCGCGCCGACCTGCGCGCGCCGGGCGAGGCCGAGGCCGTCGCCGCCGCGGCGACCGGGTTGTTCGCGGGCGTCGACCTCCTCGTCAACAACTCGGCAATCTTTCGGCAGACGCCAATCGAGGCCGTTGATCAGGAATCGTGGGTCGTCGATTTCCGCGTCAACTTGATGTCGCCGCTCTTCCTCTCTCGCGCGCTCTGGCCCGCGCTCCGCGAGCGGCGCGGATCGATCGTCAACGTCGGCTCACTGGGCGGGCGGCTCGTCTACCGGCGCCACCTCGTCTATTCGCTCACGAAAGCCGCGCTCGCGCACCTCACGCGCGGGATGGCGCGGCGATTCGCTCCCGAGGTCCGCGTCAACTCGGTGGCGCCGGGCGGCGTCGAGTTTGCTCCGTCGGAGCCGGGCGCGGCCCTCCCGCCCCTCGACCGGATCCCGCTCGGGCGCTTCGCCGATCCGCGCGAAGTCGCCGCACTCGTCCTGTTCCTCGCCGAGGATGCGGGGTACGTGACGGGCCAGACGATCCCGATCGACGGAGGACGATCGATCGGCTGAGAGGGGCCGCGGCGCGAGGCGCGGGGCACACCGCGGCGCGAGGCGCGGCCGGGCGGCGCGGCGCGTCACGCGGCGCGGCGCGTCACGCGAACGGGAATTGAGTTTCGGCGTGCGCGACGACGACGTCGCCTTCGACCGTCGCTTGACACGCGAGCCGCTGACCGGGGGCCGCGCCGCGCGCGTGGAGTGTGGCGCGCTCGGCGCGCGTCGCCGGCGAGAGATTCGCAGCTCCATCGCAGACGGTGACAAGACAAGCGCCGCAAATCCCGGACCGGCAGCCGAACGGGAGCGACGCGTGAGCCCTGGCCGCCGCCTCCTCGAGCCGGATCCCCGGAGGGACATCGATCGATCGCGCGCATTCGACGAACCCAACCCGCGCGAGAGGCCGCTTCGTCGAGAGCCAGCCGACGAGTCCCGCGTCCGCCTCGGGAAACTCGTGGATCGCAAGCTCGTGGCGGGCGACCCAGCGGACGTCTCGGCATCCGAGAGGTCGCGGCGTCCCCGCGACGAGGTCGCATCGAAAGAAGCGCAACGCGACGGTCAGGTCGCTCGCGGCGTGCGTGACCACATCGAGGAGACTACCGACGGACACCTCGACGCCGAGTTCCTCCCTCAATTCGCGCGCGAGGCAGTCGCGCCACGATTCGCCGGCCTCGCGCTTGCCGCCCGGAAACTCCCAGAGGAGAGGCAACCTCTGATCCGCTCGCCTCTGCGCGATCAGGAAGCGCCCGGATGACTCGATGACGCCCGCCGAGACTTCGACGATCGCCGGTCCGCGGGCGCCGGAGCACGCGCGGGAAGTTCGAGCTGGCATGAAGCGATCTTAGCGGCGCCGCGCCGCGCGGCGCAACCCAGCGCGTCGCGGGCGCGCGGGCGCGCGGGCGCGTGCGCGTGCGCGTGCTCGAGCGCGCGAATCCGATCCGCGCGGATCTAGTTGAGGTACGACGCGAGCTTCTTCGCGTCGGTCGAGCGGCCGAGCTTCGCGATCGCCTTCTCTTTGATCTGGCGGATGCGTTCCTTCGAAAGGTTGTACTCGTCGCCGATCTCTTCGAGAGTGTGCGGACGGTCCAATTCGATCCCGTAATAGAGGCGAAGGATCCGCGACTCCCGTTCGGACAAGAGATCGATCGCGCCCCTCACGTCGGCACGAAGACTCCGCTCGATCAGCGCCTCGTCCGGCAACGGAATCCGCTCGTCCGGGATGAAATCGCCGAGCGTCTGCTCGCCCCCGTCGCGGTCGCTCGCGTCGAGCGACAGATGGAAGTTCGCCAAGTTGACCGTCTCGACGAGCTCCTCCTCCGTCACTTCCAGCGCCTCGGCGACCTCGGCAGACGACGGTTCCCGGCCCAGCCGGGCGTGCATCTCCGCCGTCACCCGCCGCGCTCGGTTGACCAGCGCCTCCTTGTTCATCGGAAGCCGAACCATCCGCGATTGCCGCGAGATCGCGTACAGGATGCACTGCTTGATCCACCACTGCGCGTACGAGATGAATCGCACGCCGCGGGTCTCGTCGAATCCGCGCGCCGCGCGGATCAGCCCGAGGTTTCCCTCGTGGATCAAGTCAGCGAGCGGGAGCCCGCGGTTCACGTAGTTCTTCGCCAGATGGACGACGAAGCGAAGGTTCGACTGGACGAGCCGGTCGATCGCGCGCTTGTCGTTCCGCGTGCGGACTCGCTTCCCGAGCGCTCTCTCGTCCTCGACGGTGAGGAGCGGGATCTTGCCGATCTCCCTGAGGTAGATCGCGAGCGAGCGGTCCTCGTGAAGAGCCGCTCCGAATGCCGAGTTGGACTGCACGGGCCTCACTTCCTTTCGTTCAACCTTGCCACGCGAGGACGGAAAGCCGCGCGGCGACTTCGCCCGCGACGGCGCGAAGCGCCTCCGACTGCGGGCTTTCGGGGTTCGCGACGACGATCGGTTTCCCGAGGTCGCCCCCTTCGCAAATTTCCGGGTCGAGCGGGATCTGTCCCAACAGCGGGACTTCCTCGCGGTCGCTCGCCCTACGGCCGCCGCCCGCGCGGAAGATCGGCGTGGCGGCGCCGCAATGCGGGCAGACGAAGCCGCTCATGTTCTCGACGACGCCCAATATCGGAACGCGAACTTGACCGAACATCCGGACCGCCCGGTAGACGTCCTCGAGCGCGACGTCTTGCGGTGTCGTGACGATGACCGCGCCGGACAAGGGCGCCGACTGCGCAAGCGTGAGCTGTGCGTCGCCCGTCCCCGGCGGCAGATCGATCACGAGGTAGTCGAGCTCGCCCCACTCCACGTGGTTGAGAAACTGCTGAATCATCTTGCCGACGAGAGGTCCGCGCCAGATCACCGGCGTGTCGCCCGTCGCGATCAACCCGATCGACATCACCGTGATGCCGTACCTCTCGAGCGGAAGAACCTTCCCCGACGGCGACGGCTTCGGCTGCCGCCTCTCGCCCAGCATGATCGGGATCGATGGGCCGTAGATGTCGGCGTCGAGGAGCCCGACCGCGGCGCCTGACTGCGCGAGTGCAAGCGCCAGGTTCACGGCGATCGTCGATTTCCCCACGCCGCCCTTGCCGCTCGCGACCGCGATGACGTGCTTGATGCCCGGCATCCCGTTTCCGAGCGGATGCTGCGGCGCGAGGACGGTCGCTGAGACCTCGACGTCGACGGCCGAGATCCCGGGGAGCGCGGCGATGAGACGGCGCGCCTCCTCCTCGAATCGGCGGCGCGGCGGGTACGCGGGCGTCGTCAGCTCGAGCCGCACGCGGGCGCGGCCGGCGTCGACCGAGGCCTCCGTCACGAGCCCGAGGCTCACGATATCCTTCTTGAAGTAGGGATCCTCAATCCGTGACAGAGCCTTGAGGAGGTCCTCTTTTGTCGCGGTCGCTCCGCTCATCGTTACTTTCCGCCTTCCTCCGTGCTGCGGGTGTAGAGGTAAAACCCGTCGAGGATCGGCGGCTTCACCGAGTTTTCGCGAGGCACATCACACTCCGGGCAAGCCGACCGCGGGAGCGGCGGGATGCACTGCCTGCACGTGTCGAGGTACCCCAGCGCGTCGGCCAGCTCCCGTTCGAGCGTCGTCAGCCTTTCGATCTCGATTCGCGTCTGCATCAGCTTTTCCTTGAAGCGCTTCCTGACGAGCGTCGCGGCCTGCGGGCCGAGAGTTCTCCGCTCGAACTCGCGATCGATATCGCGAATCTCCGAGAGCGACATGCCCAGCGTCTGAAGGCTCTCGATCCATCGGACTCGAGTTTCTGCCTCGCATGAAAAGAGACGGAATCCTCCGGCCGTTCGCTGCATCGTTCGGAGGAGCCCCATCTGCTCGTAAAGATGGAGAGCCCGGACCGTTTTTCCACATCGCGCTGCAAGCTCACCGATCTTTAGAGGTTCTACCGCAGGTTCTGGCACTTCCGACCTCCAATTAAAACTATGACGTATGCGTCATGGTGTATAGATTATCGGCGGATTGGTCGCGGGTCAAGAGTTTTTCTTGGCTCTCTATCAGAAAGACTGGCGGATGAAGAGCCAGACGAGGAGGACGACGAAGAGCGCCAGAACCCACCGGGAAAGGCGCCCGTACCTCAGCCGGCCGATGAGGCCGGAGTGCGTCGCAAGCAACTCGCCGCAGAAGATGCAGCGGAGATTCTCATCGGGGGTTGGCTTGCCGCACGAGGGGCAACGAACCGAATCGGTCGTCAAGGCGCCGTTGCCCGCCGGCCCGGGCTACCGGCCGAGGAAGAGGTTGCGCCCGAGGTCGGTCAATGCGTCGACGACGCCGAAGCGAATCCCGAACAAGACGGTCGGCACCGCCAGGAGCGCGAGCACAACGCCGTGCATCCGGGAGACCGAGATCGGCGCGAGGCCGGCGCCCTCCGCCGGGATGTCGAGGTACATCACCTTGACGATCCGCACGTAGTAATAGAGCGAGACGACACTGTTGAGCACGCCGATCACGGCGAGCCAGTAGTACTCCTTCGCGATCACGGCCTTGAACAGGTAGACCTTTCCGATGAACCCGGCGAACGGCGGAAGCCCGGTCAACGAGAACAGGAAGACCGCCATGGCGAGGCCGAGCGCCGGCATCCGCCAGCCGAGCCCGCGAAAGTCATCGATTTCTTCACGCGGCCGCTCGCCCGACAGCGCGATCACGACGAGGAACGCGCCGATGTTCATCAACGCGTAGACGACAAGGTAGAAGAGGACCGCCTTCACCCCTTCGTCCGTCAGGAGCACGAGGCCCATCAGCATGTAGCCCGCGTGCGCGATGCTCGAGTACGCGAGGAGGCGCTTGACGTTGTTCTGACGGAGCGACGCGAGATTCCCGAGCGTCATCGTCAGAACGGAGACGATCGCGATCAGGAACGGCCAGTCGATCGCGGCGGCGGCGACGAGGCCGTCGGGGGTCTGCCGCGTCATCCCCGAGAGGAAGAAGCGGGCGATCGCGGCGAACCCGGCCGCCTTCGGCACGACGGAAAAAAATGCCGTGATCGGCGTCGAGGTCCCCTCGTACACGTCGGGCGTCCACATGTGGAACGGCACCGCGGAGATCTTGTACGCGAAACCGGCGAAGACGAAGATCGTCGGGATGAGAAGGGCGATCGTCGGCACCGCGCGGACGTCCAGCGCGTCGCGGAGCGCGAAGAGATCGAGGCTCCCCGAGATTCCGTACAGGAACGACAACCCGAAGATCATCGCGCCCGAGGCCGCCGCGCCGAACACCGCGTACTTGATCCCCGCCTCTCCCGAGCGCGTGTCGCCCTTGAGGAAGCCGGCGAGGATGTACGAGGGAAGGCTCAGCATCTCGAGCGTGAGGTAGATCATGACCATGTTGACGGAGCAGGCGAACAGCATCGCGCCGAGGACCGTCGCGAGCATCGCCGCGATGAACTCGCCCTGGAAGCGCGCGGTCAGCTCGCGGTAGCCCATCGAGATCAGCACGATCACGATCGACGCCGCGCAGATGAAGATCTTGAAGAACGCCGCGAACGGGTCGAGCGCGATCATCCCCGAGAAGAGGAGGGCCGGCCGCGCGGTCAGGAGCGGGACCGCGGCGACGACCGCCAGCGCGAGGCCGGCGATCGCGACGGCGGCCGTACCATTCCGCTTCCGGCCTCCCGTCACGATGTCGAACACGATCACCGCGAGGAACGCGAGCGTCACGATCGCTTCCGGCGCGAAGTACCGGAGGCTTTCCTGATTTCCGAGGACGAGCGCTTCCGTCACGAGGCTAGCCCCACACGACCCGAACCAACTGCCCCATCGATGCCTGGAAAAGCCCGAGCACCGGGACCGGGTAGACGCCGAGCACGAGGGTGATCGCCGCGAGCGGCACGAGCGTGAAGATCTCCCGCGGCGAGATCTCCGGGAGATCCTTGTACTTTTCGTTCAACGGGCCGAGGAAGACGCGCTGGAATGTCCAGAGCATGTAGGCGGCGCCGAGCACGATCCCCGAAGAGCAGATGATCGTGATCGCTTGGTACGACCGGAACCCTCCGAGAAGAACGAGCGCCTCGCTGATGAACCCGGAGAGCCCCGGCAGGCCGATCGCCGCGAAGAACGCGAGGCTCGTGAAGGCCGCGTAGACCGGCATGCGCACCATCAGGCCGCCGAAGCCGTCGATGTCGCGGTGGTGAGCCCGGTCGTAGATCACGCCGACGAGGAGGAAGAGCATCGCGGTGATCGTTCCGTGGTTGAACATCTGGAAGACCGCGCCGTTGAGGCCCTGCTCGGTCCCCGAAGCCATCCCCAGAAGGACGAACCCCATGTGGCTGATCGACGAATACGCGATCAGCTTCTTGAAATCCTTCTGCGCCATCGCGCAGAGCGCGCCGTACACGATGTTGATCAGCGCGAAGATCGCGAGCGCCGGAGAGAACCAGCGCGCCGCCTCGGGGAGCATCGGGTACGAGATCCGCAGGAGCCCGTAGGTCCCCATCTTCAGGAGCACGCCGGCCAGAATGACCGAGATGGCCGTCGGCGCTTCGACGTGCGCGTCGGGAAGCCACGTGTGGAACGGGAAGATCGGCACCTTGATCGCGAAGCCGATGAACAGCGCGACGAACATCAGCTGGCCGTACCGGAACACGTGCCCGAACAGCGGGATCGTTCCGCCGTCCATCCCCTGTTGCATCATCGTGAGCATGTTGAACGAGTGGCCCGCCTTGAAATAGAAGGCGAGCATCACGAGCAACATCAGGACGGAGCCGAACAGCGTGTAGAGGAAAAACTTGATCGCCGCGTAGACCTTCCGAGGGCCGCCCCAGATCCCGATCAAGAAGTACATCGGGAGGAGCATCACTTCCCAGAACACGTAGAAGAGGAAAAAATCGAGCGCGCAAAACGTCCCCATCATGCCCGTCTCGAGCAGCAGGAACATCGCGTAGTAGCCCTTGACGCCCTTCTGGATGCCGAACGACGCGAACACGCAGAGGAACGACAGGAGCGCGGTGAGCAGGATCATCGAAACGGAGAGGCCGTCGATTCCCATGTAGTACTGGATGTTGAACGCCTGAATCCAATCCTTCTGCACGACGAATTGGAACGAAGAGGGATCGTTGATCCCGAGCTTCGCGCGATCGAATTGGATGAACACGAGGACCGATAGGACGAGCGGAACGAGCGCAGCCGCCGCCGCGACCCAGCGAATCAGGTCGCGCCTCTCCTTCGGGACGAACAAAAGAGCGAGCGCGCCGGCGAGCGGTGCGAACGTGATGACCGAGAGCATGTCGAACATGGCGGCGAGTTTTCCTCCTGCCCCAGGGGTCCTTCCGCTAGCGGAGGACGATCAAGATCATGACGATGACGAGAATGCCGGCGTAGATTCCGATCGTGTTGTTCTGGATGACGCCCGTCTGAAGGCGCCGTGCTCGGTTGCCGAAGAACGCGACGACGCCCGCGACGCCGTTGACGGCTCCGTCGACGAAAGTATTGTCGATCCATCCGCTGATCATCGAGACGATGCGCGTCAGGTGTCCGGTGAGGTTCACGAGCCCGTCGACGACCATGTTGTCGAACGCGGCCAAGAATCGCGACAGACCGACGGTCCATCCGAGAATCGTCGCTTGATACAGCTCGTCGATTCGGTACTTCTCGTACACGAGGCTGTAGAGGCCGGGGACTCTGGCGGCGATTCGCGCGGGCGCCCCGCGGTCGCGCACGTAGAAGCGATGCGCGAGCCCGATCCCGCCAAGTCCGATCGCGACCGACGCGATCATCAACATGTATTCCATCGGGTCGTGGCCGTGGCTGCCGGCCGCGCCGTGCTCGGATGCTTGCCCGGCGCTTTCCGCGTGTTCGGACTCCCCTGCGTGCGTCGCTCCCCCGTCCGCGTGCTCGGCCCCCGCTTCCGCCGACCCCCGCGCCGCCGCGACCTCCGCGGAGAGATCCCAATCGGTGAGCACGGGTCCGTGCGCGGCCGCGGGCTCGACGGCCGGCGAGAGGAAGTGGTGGAACCAATCGCCGCCGCCGAGCGCCGCCGGGATTCCGATCCAGCCGCCGGCGACCGACAAGATCGCGAGGAGAACGAGCGGCAGCGTCATCGACCGCGGCGACTCGTGCAGGTGGTGGCGCGTGTGCTCGTCGGCGCGGTTCTCGTTCCAGAAGGTCATGAAGATGAGCCGCGCCATGTAGAACGCCGTCAGCCCAGCGCCCGCCGCGCCGGCGAGCCACAGGAGCGGGTGGCCGTGCGGCGACGACCAAGCCTTCCAGAGGATTTCGTCCTTCGAGAAGAACCCCGCGAACCCGGGGATCCCGGCGATCGCGAGCGTCGCTACGAGCATCGTCTTGTACGTCGTCGGCATGTGATGGCGCAGGCCGCCCATCTTCCGCATGTCCTGCTCGCCGCCCATCGCGTGGATGACGCTCCCCGAGCAGAGGAACAGGCACGCCTTGAAAAACGCGTGCGTCATCAAATGGAAGATTCCGGCCGCGTACGCGCCGACTCCCATCGCGAGAAACATGTACCCGAGCTGCGAGACGGTCGAGTATGCGAGGACCTTCTTGATGTCGTTCTGCACGAGACCGATCGTCGCGGCGAACAGCGCGGTCGCCGCGCCGACGACGGCGACGACGCCGAGCGCGACTGGCGACATCGAGTAGAGAAAGTTCATCCGCCCGATCATGTAGACGCCAGCGGTGACCATCGTCGCCGCGTGGATCAGCGCCGAGACGGGCGTCGGGCCCGCCATCGCGTCGGGGAGCCAAACGTAGAGCGGAATCTGCGCCGACTTCCCCGTCGCCCCGACGAAGAAGGCGATCGCGATGAACGTCGCCGCCGAGATGCCGAGGACCGTCTGGCCGTCGAGCGCGTGGATCGACTGCGCGAGCGCGTAGAAATTGACCGTGTGGATGCCCGAGCGACCGAGTGTCCACCAGAGTGCGAACAACCCGACGACGAACCCGAGATCGCCGACGCGGTTGGTGATGAACGCCTTCATCCCCGCGACGGCCTTTTCGCGGTCGGTGAACCAGAAACCGATCAGGAGGTACGAGCAGAGGCCAACGCCCTCCCATCCGACGAACATCAGGAGGAGGTTGTCGCCCAACACGAGGACGAGCATCGCGAACGTGAACAGGTTGAGGTACGAGAAGTAGCGCGCGTAGCCCTGATCGTGCGACATGTAGCCTGTCGAGTAGATGTGGATGAGCGATCCGACGCCCGTGATGACGAGGATCATCACGATGGAGAGAGAATCGACGAGGAACGAGACTTGGACTTTCAAGTCGCCGACGGCGAACCATTCGTAAGCGCGGTCGACGAGGACGCGGCCGTCGACGCCCACGAGGCGCGCGAACGTCGCGACCGAGAGCGCGAACGCGGCGAGGACGACGCCGCACGCGACGGCCGAAACGCCCGCGTTTCCGAAACGCGCGCGCAGTCGCTCGCCGAAGAAGCCGTTCACGATCGCGCCCAGAAGCGGCAAGATCGCGATCCATTTGATCAGGTCGAACTCGACGAGGTGCAAGGGGTCCCTCGGCTCCGGAGGCCTAGTGCTTCATCTGGACGAGTTCGTCCGCGTTGATCGATTTGAGGTTGTGATAAATGCTGATGATGATCGCAAGCGCGACCGCGGCCTCGGCGGCCGCGAGCACGATGATGAAGATCGCGAACAGTTGCCCGTCGAGCGCGAGCTCGGGCCGGGCGGGGACGACGAAATGCGAGAACGCCACGAAGTTGATCGACGCGGCGTTGAGGAGAAGCTCGATCCCCATCAGGATCGCGACCGCGTTCCGCCGTCCGGCGATGGCGATCACGCCGAGCGCGGCGAGGAGAGAGCTGAGGAACAGGTAGTGCGTCAGGCCGATCACTCCGGCTGCTCCTTCTTCGCGACGACGACCGCCCCGATCAGAACGGTGAGCAAGAGAATCGAGATCACCTCGAACGGCAGGAGGTACCGCGTAAGAAGAAGTTCTCCGAGCGCCGCGGAAGTCGGTTCGTGCGCCGGGTGCGGCGCGGCCTTCCACGGGACGCTGAGCGCCACGCCGAAGAACAGGAGGAAAAACGTCGTCACGCCGACGAGGACCGCCGTCGGCAGGTTGTAGAAGTTCGTCTGGGCGCGCATGTCGTAGATCCGCTGCGTGAACATCACGCCGAACAGAAGAAGGATGAGGATTCCGCCGACGTACACGAGGAGCTGCGTGATCGCGAGGAAGTCCGCGCCGAGGAGGACGAACAGCGCCGCCGTCCCTCCGAGCGTGAAGAGGAGCGAGAACGCCGAGTGGACGAGGTTCTTCGAGAACACGACGAAGAAAGCCGGCACGATCGTGAGGATCGAGAACAGGATGAACGCGGCGGCGCGGGCGTCCATCGGCTAGTTGGCCGCCGGCGAGGCGGCGGGGCCGCTGTCGGCGGCCGGTGGGAGCGGCGACGGCGGCGGGGCGGTTGGCGCGGCCGCGGCGGGCGCGGCGGGCGCGGGCACAGCGGCGGGCGCCGCCGCCGCGTGCGCCGCCTTCTTCTCCGCGGCCTTCCGCTCCTGCTCCGCGCCGAGCGCGACCGCCATCTCGCGCCGGCCCTGCGTCACGAACCGAAAGTGGAGCTGCTGGATGTTCGTCGTCGCCCCCTCGAACTCCTTCGTGAAGCGGATCGCGCCCGTCGGGCACGGGTCGGTGCAGAGCCCGCAGTACATGCACTTGTACATGTTGATATTGAAGAGCGTCGGCTCCTTCACCTTCGGCGTCGGCCGCCCATCGACGTCCGTGATCATGATCTTCTCGATCCGCACGTCTTCGATCTTGATGCACTCGATCGGGCACGCCTTCTCGCACAGGAGGCACGAGATGCACTGGTCGAGATCGACGTACAGGTGCCCGCGATACCGCGCCGGCAGCGTGTCCTGCAGCGGTTGCGGCATCCGGTCGGGGTACTGGAACGTGACCGGCGCGTGGAACATGTACGAGAGCGTGACGGCGAGCCCGTCGAAGAGCGTCGAGCAGGTCCCCTTGATGTTGTCGATGTACTCGCTGACGGCCATCGATCCGCCTACACGAACGGGTTGAGGTGAATCGGCATGTCCGACTCGCGGAGGTTCATGCGCACGCGGCGGACGAACAGGACGACGAGGAACGCCGCGAGCGCGACCATCACGAAGCTCGCGGCGCTCGCGGGGAGCTGCCCCTTCGGAAGGAATACCATCCAGACCGCCGTCCCGACGACGTTCGCGAACGAGATCGGGATCAGGTACTTCCAGCAGACCTCCATCATCTGATCGACGCGCAGACGCGGGAACGTCCAGCGCACCCAGATCGCGAGGAACACGCCGATCGATGACTTTCCGAGAAACAAGAGGAGCTCCGCGACCGGGCGCACGGCGTCGGGCACGCCGGGCGGAAGTTGCCATCCTCCCATGAACACGGCCGCCGACACGGCGCCGATTATGTACAAGTTTGCCCACTCCGCGAGGAAGAAGAGCGCGAACCGCATCCCGCTGTACTCGGTGTTGTAGCCCGCGACGAGCTCCGATTCCGCCTCGGGAATGTCGAACGGCGTCCGATTCCCTTCCGCGAGCGCCGCCGTGAAGAAGATGAAGTACGAGGCGAACAAGAATGGGTTCTGGAACATCAGCCAGGTATGCGGCGCCCACCCCTGCGAGCGGATCACCCCCTGAACGCTCATCGTTCCGGCGAACAGGATCACGGTGAGGAGCGAAAGGCCGGCCGGAATCTCGTACGACACGATCTGCGCCGCCGCGCGCATCCCGCCGAGTAACGACCATTTGTTGTTCGACGCCCACCCGGCCATGATCAGCCCGACGGACACGAGCGACGTGATACCGAGCAGGTAGAACAGGCCGACGTCGAGATCCGCGATCACGAGACTCGACCCGAACGGGATGACGACGAACGCGCCGAACATTCCGATGAACACGAGGTAGGGCGCGATCCGGAAAAGCAGGTGATCCGCCTCGGTCGGGATCAGGTCTTCCTTGAGGAGGCACTTGAGGCCGTCGGCGACCCATTGGATCACGCCCTGCGGGCCGACGCGGTTCGGGCCGACGCGCGACTGCATCCGGGCGGCGATCCGCCGCTCGATGAAGCTGATGATCCCCGCCGCGGGCGCGACGAACCCCATCAGGACGATCGCGCAGAAGACGACCATGCCCGTCGCGTACACGCCGAGCGTGAGCCCGGGGTCGGTGATCCCGAACCGAGCGATCAGACTGTCGAGGAGGGGCTTCACGAGCTAGCGGTCGATCTCGGGAGCGACGACGTCAAGGCTGGCGATGATGGCAATCACGTCCGCGATCATGCAACCGACGGCGATCTCCTCGATGATGGCCATCGCCGTGAAGCTCCCCGTCCGAATCCTCACCCGCGAAGCCTTCGCCGTTCCGTCGCTGATCAAGTAGTAGCCCTGCTCGCCGCGCGGCGCCTCCGTCCGGACGAACACTTCGCCCGGCGGCGGCTTCACCGTTTTGACCTTCGCGCGGAAGTCGGGCTGATCGTGCGGGAACTTCGCGATGCACTGCCGGAGAATCCGGCACGACTGCTCCATCTCGCGGACGCGGACGATGAACCTGTCGTAGCTGTCGCCGACCGTGCCGCACTCGCCGTGCCCGAGCGGGACGTCGAACTCGAGCTCGGGGTAGATCGAGTACGGCTCGTCGCGCCGCAGATCCCAATCGACGCCCGAGGCGCGGAGGTTCGGGCCCGACAAGCTGTAGTCGATCGCCATCTCCCGCGGCACGATCGCCACGTCGCGCAACCGTTCGACGAAGATCTTGTTGCCGGAGATGAGGCGGTTGAACTCGGGAATGATGTTCTCGAACGTCTCGACGAAATGGAGGATTTTGTCGAGCCAGCCCGGCGTCGCGTCGAACGACACGCCGCCGATCCAGATGTAGTTGTACGTGAGCCGCGCGCCGCAAACCTCCTCGAGAAGGTCGTTGATCCGCTCCCGCTCGCGGAGCGCGTACGGGAACGGCGTCACCGCGCCGACGTCCATCGCGAGCGCGCCGACCGCGATCAGATGGCTCGAGATCCGGTTCAGCTCGCATACGAGAATCCGGAGGAACTCGGCGCGGCGCGGCACTTCGATCCCGGCGAGCTTCTCGACCGCCGTGCAGTACGCGAGGTTCGAGTTCATCGACGCCACGTAGTCGACTCGGTCGGTGTACGGGACGAACCCCTGAAAGGTCATCAGCTCGCCGATTTTCTCGATCGAACGGTGCAGGTAGCCGACGTCGGGGAGACACTCGTGCACGATCTCGCCGTCGGTCTTGAGGATGAACCGGAGCACGCCGTGCGTGGACGGGTGGTGCGGCCCCATGTTCAGCACCATTTCTTCAGTCTTGATCTCGGCCATCTCTCTCACCGCCGGGGGGGCGCGACGCGCGCCGGGCCGCCTGAGCTAGTCGTACTCCCGCCGGTTATCGATGCCGGCGTAGTGCGTCGGGTAGACGTAGTCCTTCCGGAGCGGATGACCTTCCCAATCATCGGGGAGCATGATCCGACGAAGGTCCGGATGGCCGACGAATTGGATACCGATCAGATCGTACGCCTCGCGCTCGAACCACCGCGCGCCGCGCCAGATGAGCGCAGCCGTCGGGACGCGCGGGTCGTCGCGCCGCGCCTCGACCTTCACGACGAACCGGTGGCGATGCGCGAACGAGAACAGGTGGTAGACGACGCAGAGCCGCTCGCCGAGATCGACTCCGGACAAGTTGTCGAGGAAGTCGAACGCGGTGCGCGGGTCCTCCTTCAGGAACCGCATCACCCCGGGCGTGCCGTCGGGGCGGATGACGACGAACGGGTCCTTCGCGCTCGGGTCCCACGCGAGGACGTCGTCGGGGAACGTCTCCGCCAGGAGGCTATGGATCTCTTCGGGCGTCACCGGACGAGGAACTTTTCCTTCTTGATCTGTTCCTGGATCGCGAGGAGCGACTCCGTGAGCGCCTCGGGCCGCGGCGGGCAGCCCGGAATGTAAACGTCGACGGGGATCATCTTGTCGATTCCGCGGAGGACGGAGTACGCGTACGAGAAGAGGCCGCCGGAGTTCGAGCACGATCCCATCGAGATCACGTACTTCGGGTACGGCATCTGCTCGTACAAGAGCTTGATCCGCGTCGCCATCTTGAGCGTGATCGTGCCGGCGATGATGATCAGGTCGCTCTGACGCGGCGTCGCGCGCGGGACGGATCCGAACCGGTCGAGGTCGGCGCGCGGCCCGCCCGTCTGCATCAGCTCGATCGCGCAGCACGCCAGGCCGAACAGCAGGTACCAGAGCGAAGAGAGGCGGCTCCAGTTGAGGAGCTTGTCGACCGTCGTCGTCAGGACGGTGTCGGGCATCGACCTATAGAGAGACACGGCGGTCCTTCCCCCTTACCGGCGCGTCCGTCGTCATCAGCTTCTGCCACTTGATGTCCCCCTTTGCCCAAACGTAAACGAGCCCGAGGAAGAGGATTCCGACGAACACGAGGATCTCCGCGAGCGCGAGCATCCCCTGGCCCGACTCGACCCACCGCCGGAACACGACGGCGACGGGGAACATGAACGCGATCTCGACGTCGAAGATGATGAAGATGAGCGCAATGAGGTAGAAGCGAAAGTTGAACTGGATCCAGGCGTTCCCGATCGGCCGCTCGCCGCACTCGTAGGTCGTCGCTTTCTCCGGATCGGGGATCTGCGGGCGCACGAACCGGCCGGCGAGGAGCATCGCGAAAACGAACGTGATGCCGACGCCGAGAAACACGAGCACGTTTGCAAAATCGAACAGCATCCTGACTCCAGCGAGTTCGGAACCGAGAGCGACGCGATCTGACGAAATCAGCAGGCGAACCGCGGGTATCTTATCGACGGGTCTGGGGAGCGTCAACGGGGATCTTGGCGGGCGAGCGCGCCGCCGCCGGCGGGTCCCGACGCGTCCCGCGCGCCAAGCGATTGACCGGCCGCGGGAGCGTCTGCTAGGTTCGGTCGTCAACGACTTCCGTGTGAGACGCAGGAGATCATGCCCCGATCCGAAGCTCGATCCACCGCGCGCCACGCGGCGAGCGCGCGTGTTCCGTACCTGGAAACCGCGCTCCCAGCGTCCTCCCTTCGGTACGGCCCCCCGGCCGCCGAGCCGTCCGACCTCGTCGTCGTCGCCATCGCCGAGGGCGCGAGGCTTTCCGCCGACGCCGCCGCGATCGATTCAGCGCTCGGCGGTCTGCTCCGGACGATCATCGCGAACGGCGATTTCCGAGGCGAGACGCTCAAATCGACGCTCCTCTACTTGGGGCCAGGCGCGCCGGCGCGCCGCGCGCTCGTCGTCGGTCTCGGGAAGCCGGGCTCGATCACGCTCGAGACGATCCGCCGCGCGGCCGGGCTCGCCGCGCGCCGGGCGCGGGAACTCGGCGCGGGGCGCGTCGAGATGACGCTCCTCGGTCGCGAAGAGGCCGCCGGCGGAGTCGGCGGCGGCGCCGGCAGTCGCGACGCCGCCGCGAACGACGCGCCGTCCATCGCGGAGATCGCTCGAGCCGTCGCGGAGGGATTCCTGCTCGGGGCCTACCGCTTCGCCGGGCTGCGGAGCGAGGCGAGAGCGCGCGACGCGAAACCGCTCGTCTCCGTGACGCTCGTCGCGCCGAGGGGCGCGCCGCGCGCGCGCCTCGAAGCCGCGCTCGTTCGCGCGCGCGCCGCCGCGGCGGGAGTCTTTCTGGCGCGCGACCTCGCCCACCTGCCGCCGAACCGGCTCACGCCGTCCGTTCTCGCGGACGAGGCGCGCCGACTCGGGCGCTCGCCTCGCGTCGGGGTGGCGATCCTCGACGAGACGGCGATCGAGAAGGCCGGCATGGGCGCGCTTCTCGCGGTCGCGAGGGGATCCGTCGAGCCGCCGCGATTCATCGTGCTCGAGTCGAAGTCCGGCAAGAAGAACGCGCCGCGCCTCGCGCTGATCGGAAAGGGTGTCACGTTCGATTCGGGCGGCCTCTCTCTGAAGCCGGCGCAGCGGATGGAAGAGATGAAGTACGACATGTGCGGCGCCGCCGCCGTGCTCGGCGTCTTCCGCGCGGTCGCCGAGACCGGCGCGCCGATCGACCTGATCGGCGCGATCCCGGCGACCGAGAACCTCCCGAGCGGGCATTCGGTCCGGCCCGGCGACGTCGTTGTGTCGCATTCCGGAAAGACGATCGAGGTTCTCAACACCGACGCCGAGGGGAGGCTCGTCCTGGCCGACGCGTTGTCGTACGTCGAGCGAACGTATCGCCCCGACGCGATCCTCGACCTCGCGACGCTGACCGGCGCGATCGGCATCGCGCTCGGCCAGCATGCGGCGGGGCTCTTCAGCGATGACGAAGCGTTCGCGGAGCGGATCGAGCGAGCGGGACGCTCCACCGGCGAGCGCGCATGGCGCCTTCCGCTGTGGGACGACTACTTCGATCACATCAAGAGCGAGATCGCCGACGTCAAGAACATCGCGAACGGATCGGCCGGAGCGGGCGCCGTGATCGGCGCGGTCTTCCTCCGCCGCTTCGTCGAGAAGACGCCGTGGGCGCACCTCGACATCGCCGCGGTCGCGTGGAGCGACAAAGACCGCCACTACGCGCCTCGCGGTCCCTCGGGCTACGGCGTCCGGCTCCTCCTCGAGCTGATCGAGAATTGGAGCGCGCGCCGCCCCGTCTCCCCGTCGCCCGGCAGGCGCCGCTAGCGCCGCATCGCGATTCCGGATCGGATCGCGCGCGGGATCGCGCGCGGCTCGATCGCCGCGGCGCGCGCCCTGAGCAAGCTGGCGCGCGACGCTCGCGGATGCTATCGTCCGCCGCGTGTCTCCTCCTCACAAGGTCGTCATCCTCGGCTCCGGGCCCGCCGGCTACACGGCTGCGCTGTACGCGGCGCGCGCGAACCTCGCGCCGTTTCTCCTCGCGGGCGAGCAGCCGGGCGGACAGCTGACGATTACGACCGACGTCGAGAACTATCCCGGCTTCCCCGACGGGATCATGGGCCCCGAACTGATGGAAGTGTTCCGCAAGCAGGCGGAGCGGTTCGGCACGCAGGTCGTCTACGAGAAGGCGACGGCTGTCGATCTGTCGCGACGCCCGTTCCGCGTGACCGCTGGCGATGGCGAGGTTCTCGCCGAAGCGCTGATCGTCGCGTGCGGCGCGAGCGCGAAGCTCCTCGACATCGAGTCGGAGAAGATCCTGATGGGACACGGCGTCTCCGCGTGCGCGACGTGCGACGGGTTCTTCTTCCGCGGGAAAGAAGTCGTCGTCGTCGGAGGCGGCGACACGGCGATGGAGGAGGCGACGTTTCTGACGAAGTTCGCGACGAAGGTGACGGTCGTCCACCGGCGCGGCGAGCTCCGCGCCTCGAAGATCATGCAAGACCGCGCCCGCAAGAACCCGAAGATCGAGTTCGTCTGGCACGCGGCCGTCGACGAGGTCCGCGACGTCGAGTCGAAATCCGTGACGGCAGTTGTGCTGAAAGACACGCGGACCGGCGAGCGCCGCGACTTCCCGACGCAGGGAGTCTTCATCGCGATCGGCCACCAGCCGAACACGGAGATCTTTCGCGGCAAACTCGAGATGGACGAGAAGGGTTACCTGATCACGAAGCCCGGCCGAGCCGCGACGAACGTGCCCGGCGTGTTCGCCGCGGGCGACATTCAGGACACGGTCTATCGCCAAGCCGTCACGGCCGCGGGAACCGGCTGCATGGCGGCGATCGAGGCGGAGCGGTTCCTCGAAGGCCATGGATAGGATGCGAACCGGCGGACGCACGCTCCTCCTCGGATTCCTCGCCGTGACGCCGATCGTTCCGGGGCTCTCGAGTTGCGCGGGGTCGCCTGCCCCCTCGGGCGACGGACGGGAGAAGATGACGAGCGAGTCGCGCGCCCTCTACGTGCGCGAAGCCGAGATCCCGCGCGTCGCGCGCGCAGGCGAGCCGATCGAGGTCCTCGTCCGCGGCGACTTGCCGAACCCCGGCTGGAAGTTTTTGCGCTGGGACATACGGCGCGAGGACGGAGCGGCAGGCGCCAGTTCGGATGACGGCGCCGCGGCCGGGACGAGGTGGAGTGTGATGCCGCTGATCATTTCCGCGCTCCGGCCGGGTGAGATGGTGGCCCAGGTTCTCGTGCCGTTCGAGGGCGTCGTCCGACTCGACGCGCAGCCCGAGGGCGCCGCGGTGTCGATCGTCGTGCGCGGGTTCGCGCCCGAGGAGACGGTCAGCGGCCAGGTCGACATCCTTCCCGCGCGCACGCTAATCGCTCTCGACGTGACGGGCGGGTTCGCCGGCATCCACGATCGCGTGACGGTCGCCGACGACGGCGCGGTCGCCGCGTCGCGCTCGATCGACGCCCGGCGCGGAACGGGGCGCCTCGCGGCCGGCGAGATGGACGCGCTCCGCGCCGCGCGCGACGCCGCCCGCCTCGCCGAGCTCCCTCCCGTCTCGCGCACCGAGAACGCCGCCGATCTCTTCGAATACGACCTCACGGACTTCAGCGGCGACGCCCCGATTCGCGTCGTTGCCGACGACCTTTCGCTCCCGCCCGGGCTCGCCGCGCTCGTCCAGCTTCTCCGGGACAAACAAGCGGAGATTCTCGAGCGCCCGAAGCGCTAGGAGAATGCGAGGCGGCGGCGCCGGCGCCGGCTCGGCCCGGCACGCCGCGGCGCCATTGTCTTCCGATCACGATTTACTGAACGCCCGCGATAGTCTCCGCGTCTCACCGTTCGTCGGCACGCTTCGGCGCGGCCGGCGCGCGCTGAGGGCGTGACGCCGGCGTCGGCCGGACCCGACGGCGCTCCACTCCTCTTCCCCAATCGGAGGCTCGGTCGATCGATGAATCGCGTACGGCGTACGAATCGCGACGCGTGGCTGTGCAGAGTCGGATGTTGGTCGGGGCTCATGGCCTGCATCGGTGGGATCGCGCCCTCCCCCGCCCTCTCTGAGGAGCAATCGTCCGACGACGCGCCGGCGGCCGTGTTCTCGCCGCAGTTCTTGCCGACCCTCGAGATCCGCCGGGCGACGGGGGCGATCCAAATCGACGGCAGGATCGATGACCCGGGTTGGACCGGCGCTGCCAGCGCGGGAAACTTCGCGGAAGTCAGCCCCGCCGACCAAGCCAAGCCGCCCGTCGAGTCGGAAGCGCTCGTGACGTACGACGACACGAACTTGTACATCGCGCTGATCGCGCACGACGACCCGGCGTCGGTCCGCGTTTCGCTCCGCGACCGGGACCGGATCTTCACCGACGACTACTTCGGCGTGATGCTCGACACCTACGGCGACCAGACGGCCGGTTACGAGCTGTTCGTCAACCCGCTTGGCATCCAGGGCGACCTCCGGATGCGGTCGAGCGGCGACGAGGACATGGCGTTCGACGCCGTCTGGGATTCGCGCGGAAGTGTCACGGACACGGGCTACCAAGTCGAGATGGCGATTCCGTTCGCGAGTCTGCGGTTCCCAGACGCTCCGTCGCAGACGTGGCGCGTCAACTTTTGGCGCGACCACCAGCGCGAGGTGCGGAGGCGGTACGCGTGGGCCGCGCAGAGTCGCGACAACCCGTGCTTCATGTGCCAGTGGGGCACGCTCACGGGGATCGAGAACATCCGGCCGGGCAAGAACCTCGAAGTGATCGCGAACGTGATTGGGACCCAATCCGGCGCGCTCGCCAGCACCGACGACTCGCCCGCGCGATTCGACAACGACAACCCGGAAGGGGAAGCTTCGCTCAACGTCCGGTACGGCATCACGTCCAACTCGTCGGCCGAGGTCGCGCTCAATCCGGACTTCAGCCAGGTCGAATCGGATGAAGGGCAGATCGACGTCAACTCGACGTTCGCCCTTTTCTTCCCCGAGCGGCGGCCGTTCTTCCAGGAAGGGAGCGACGTCCTCGGGACGTGGATCGACGCGATCTACACTCGGTCGATCAACGACCCGAGCACGGCCGGAAAACTGAGTGGGCAGTTCGGAAAGACGAGCGTCGTCTATGCGGCCGCGCGCGACGACAACTCGCCGGTGATCGTTCCGCTCGAGGAGCGGAGCAAGTTCCTCGCGTTCGGGAAAAGCACGAGCAACATCGTGCGGGTTCGCCGAACGCTGCAGGGCGAATCGTTTGTCGGGGCGCTCGCGACCGACCGGCGCCTCGACGGCGGCGGATCGGGGAGCGTCGGCGGCGGCGACGCGCTGGTCCGGTTCCTGCGCAACTACTCGGTCGAGCTGCAAGCGGTCGCAAGCCACACCGCCGAGCCGGACGACTCGACGCTCACGCCCGAGCTTGGCGACGGCACGTTCGATCGGGGGCGCCACACGGTCGCGTTCGACGGCGAGTCGTTCGACGGGCACGCGGTGTACGCGAGCCTCGAACGGAGCGCGCGGCTCTGGAACGCGGACGCCGACTTTTGGGAGTTCAGTCCGACGTTTAGGACGGACAACGGATTCACGACTCGAAACGACTACCGTCAGGCGAACATGTGGAACGGACTCTCCTTTGCGCCGAACAAGAAACTCCTCACGGAATGGCAGCCAAGCGTCGGGATCGGTCGGGTGTGGAACTTCGACGACCAGTTCAAAGACGAGTGGATCCGGCCGAACCTTTTCTTCAGGACGACCGGACAAACCGACGTCAGCCTCCAGTACTTGATCAGCCGCGAGCGTTTCGGCGGCCAGATCTTCCCCGGAATCCGAATCGCGAGCGTCGATGTCGACAGCCGCTTCAGCGAAGCGCTCAGCGGCGGGTTTTCCGTCAACGCCGGACGCGCCGTCTACCGATCGTTCGCCGCGCCGGAGCTCGGAGAGAGCCTCGATCTGGAGATTGACGCGCGGATCAAGCCGTCGCAGCGGCTCGACCTTCAGCCGAGTTGGTCCTATTCGCGGATGAACAGCCGCCTCACCGACGCGAACCTGTTCGAGGGATACATCGTGCGCACCCGCGCGACGTACAACTTCACGAGGGAATGGTTCCTCCGGATGATCGTGCAGTACGACAGCTTCGACGATCGGCTCGACGTCGAGCCTCTCCTGACGTACCGCGTCAACCCGTTCACTGTGTTCTACGCGGGGATGGCGAGCCAATACAGCCGAGCGGATATGGAGGACGCGCCGAGTCCGAGCGATCCGAGCCGGCGGCTCTCGTCGCGGCAGTTCTTCGCGAAGCTTCAGTATCTGTTCCGGACGTAAACGAGCCCGGACGGGCGACGGGGCTAGCTCCGGTAATCAGCGTTGATCGAGACGTAGTCGTGCGTCAGGTCGCACGCAAGGATCGACGAGGACGCGGCGCCCGCGCCGAGGTCGACGACGACCGGGACTTCGTCGCGCGCGAACAACCGGGCGGCGTCGCGCTCGCGGTACGCGGCCGGCCGGCCCTCCTCGACGAGACGGAGCGTCCCGACGCGGAGCGACACGCGGCGCGGCGAGAAGCGCGCGCCGCTCCGGCCGACGGCCGCGAGGATCCTCCCCCAGTTCGGGTCGCCGCCGAACAGCGCCGTCTTGACGAGCGGCGACGTGGCGATCGCGTGCGCCGCGAGCCGCGCCTCGCGCGCGGTCCGCGCGCCGCGGACCTCGATCGAGAGCAGACGCGTGGCGCCTTCGCCATCCCGCACGATCATCCGCGCGAGCGCGCCGCACACCGCGACGAGCGCGCGGCGGAAGTCGGCAGTCTCCGCGGCTCCCTCCGACGGCCGATTCCCGAGCATCCCGGACGCCATCGCGAGAACGGTATCGTTCGTCGAGGTGTCGCCGTCGACGCAGATCGAGTTGAAGCTCGAGCCGACGGCCTCTCGGAGCGCTGATCCCAACAGCGCCGGCGAGGCCGCGGCGTCCGTCATGATGAACGCGAGCATCGTCGCCATGTCGGGGTGGATCATCCCTGCGCCCTTCGCGAACCCGACGATCCGCCCGCGGCGGCCGCCCCACGAGAACGTCGCGCGCGCGACCTTCGGCCCCGCGTCGGTCGTCAGGATCGCGAGCGAGGCCGCGTCGAGACCGGAGGACGAGAGCCGCGCCGCGGCGTGCGGCAGGGCCGCCGCGATCTTCGCCGCGGGGAGGACGACGCCGATCACGCCGGTCGAGGCGAGAAAGACCTCGCGCTCGGGACAGCCGAGAACCTCCGCCGTACGGCGCCGCACGCGAAGCGCCGCGGCGGTTCCTTCCGCCCCCGTGATCGCGTTCGCGCAGCCGGCGTTCACGACGACCGCTCTCACGCGCCCGCCCGATTGTCGGAGCGCCCGTTTCGAGAGTGTGACCGGCGCCGCCTGAAATCGGTTCCTCGTGAACACGGCGGCGGCGTTCGCGCCGCCGGGCGCCACGATCAGCGCGACGTCGGGCCGCTTCTTCCGGATCCCCGCCCTCACGCCGGAGAGGAGAAACCCGCGCGGAGCCCTCACCGCGGCCTCGCGCGGCGGCCGCGTCCGGCGGCTGTAGAGCGCTTCGTCGGCGCCGGGCGCGCCGCGCCGGCGGCGCGCGCCAACCGCGCGATCCGCCTGGCCGCGACGCCGGCGGCGCGGCGCACGGCGCGCGGCGCCGTCCCGCCCGCTGCCGCGCGACGCGCGAGCGCCCGATCGACGTCGAGCGCGGCGAGGTCGGACGCGCGGATCCCGCCGCCCTCGCCAAGCGCACAGAGCGTCGTGCGAGCGGCGAGCGCCGCGGCGAGCCGGCGGCCGACGGTCGCGTGCGCCTCGCGGAACGGAACGCCCCGCCGCGCGAGCGCGTCGGCCAGTTCGGTGACGAGGAAACGCTCGTCCGCGGCCGCGCTCCGCATCGCCTCGCGGTCGAGCGAGAGCCCGCGGATCACGCCCGCGATCGCGGGAAGGACGGCCGCGAGCGTCCGCCGCGCGCGAAACACCGGCTCCTTGTCCAGTTGGAGATCCTTGTCGTACGCGAGCGGGAGCCCCTTGAGAATCGACAGGAGCCCCGCGAGGTCGCCGATCGCGCGCCCCGCGTGACCGCGCGCGAGCTCCAACACGTCGGGATTCTTTTTGTGCGGCATGCGAGACGAGCCCGTCGCGAGGCTGTCGGGCAACTCGACGAAACCCGATTCGTCGGAGCTGAAAAAAATGAGATCTTCCGCCATGCGCGACAGGTGGACGAGGAGGAGGCCCGCGGCGAACAGGTACTCGGCCGCGGCATCCCGGTCGGAGACGGCGTCGAGCGAGTTGGCCGACGGCCGCGCGAACGCGAGAGCGCGAGCGAGGCGCGCGCGGTCGATCGAGAGCGGCGTCCCGGAGAGAGCGCCCGCACCGAGCGGGCACTCGTCCGCCCGAACGCCGGCGCTCGCAAGCCGCGCCGCGTCGCGCAGGAGCATCTCGACGTACGCGAGACACCAGTGGCCGAAGGTGACCGGCTCGGCGCGCTTCGAGTGCGTGTACCCGGGCATCGCCGTCGCCGCCTCGCGTTCCGCCCGCGCTGCGAGCGCGCCCGCGAGGTCGAGCGCGCCGCGCTGGGCCTCGCCGAACGCGCCCCTGAGATAAAGGCGGAGGTCCGTCGCGACTTGATCGTTCCGCGATCGTCCCGTGTGTAGCTTCCCGGCCAGAGCGCCGACCCGCCGCGCGAGCGCCGCCTCGACGTACGAGTGGACATCCTCGTGCTCGCCGTCGCGCGCGGCCGCGCATCCTTCGGCGCGGATCGCTCGGAGCGCGCGGACGAGGCGGGCCGCCTCGACCGGCCGGAGCGCGCGGGCGCGCCGGAGCGCCTCGGCCCATGCAATCGACGCCTCGACGTCGGCGTCGAACAGCTCGCGGTCGAACGAGAACGAATCGTTGAGCCGGCGGAGCGCCTCCCCGGGGGGCGCGGAGAACCGCCCGCCCCAGAGGTCCGCGCGCTTCACCGCGGTCCGGGTCGCGGCGGCGCTACGGCGCGCGCGGATTCCGGGCCGCGTCACCGCGCCCTCGCGCGCGGCGCACTCGCGTCCGGCTCCATCCGCGGCCGCGTCATTCTGGTCGCACGCGCCTTCGGCGCCGGGCCCACCGGTATCGACTCCTCCGCCGCCCCGACCGCCTCCGCGCCGCGCGTCGGAAGGCCGAACAGTCGGATGAACCCCTCGGCGTCGCGCGGCTCGAACCCGGCCATGTCGAAAGACGCGAGCCGCGCCGAGTAGCGCGCGCGCGGCGACGTCCGCGCGACGACGCTCGCCGAACCCTTGTACAGCGCGAGCGTCGCGGTCCCCGAGACGCGCTCGGCCATCGTCGCGACGAACGCGTCGATCGCCTCGCGGAGCGGCGAGAACCACTGCCCGTAGTACACGAGCTCGGCGTACCGGAGCGCGAGCCGCTCCTTCTCGTGGGCGCTGTCGCGGTCGAGCGTGAGAGACTCGATCGCCTGGATCGCCTTCACGAGGAGCGTCCCGCCGGGCGTCTCGTACACGCCGCGCGACTTGATCCCGATCAGCCGGTTTTCCACGAGGTCGGCGCGGCCGACGCCGTGCCGTCCCGCGATCGCGTTGAGCGTCTCGACGAGCGTTGCGGGAGAGAGCGACTCGCCGTTGACCGCGATCGGCGTCCCCGCCTCGAACCGGATCGAGACTTTCTCCGGCCGGTCGGGCGCGTCGAGCGGATCGACGGTCAGCCGGAACATCGACGGCTCGGGCTCGTTGCCCGGATCCTCGAGCGGGCCTCCCTCGTGCGACATGTGCCACAAGTTTCGGTCGCGCGAGTACGGGTCCTGCCTCGTGACGGGGACGGGGATGCCCCGCGCGGTCGCGTAGTCGATCGCGTCCTCGCGCGAACGAATCGCCCACTCGCGCCACGGCGCGATCACCGCGAGATGCGGCGCGAGCGCCTGGTACGCCAGCTCGAAGCGGACCTGATCGTTCCCCTTCCCGGTGCAGCCGTGCGCGAGCGCGTCGCAACCCGTCGCGAGAGCGACCTCGACTTGCTTCCGCGCGATCAGCGGCCGGGCCATCGCGGTCCCGAGCAGGTAATCCTTCTCGTAGATCGCGCCGGCCCGCAACACGGGGAACAGGTAGTCGCGCGCGAACTCCTCCCGCGCGTCGATCAGGAAGAAATCGCGCGCGCCGGTGCGCCGCGCCTTCTCGGCCAGCCCGTCCGTCTCCTCCCTCTGCCCGACGTCAACGGCCACGGCGACGACCTCGCAGCCTCTGTTCTCCGCGAGCCACGGGATGATGATCGACGTGTCGAGACCGCCCGAGTAGGCGAGCGCGACTCTCTTCACGGAGCTCCTCCTTTCCGATGACGAGGACGCGGGCGCGAGCGCGGCCGGACGCGGCGTCATCTCGAAGCCGGCCTCGACGCCTCGCCGGGCGAACCCGACAGAGACTCCTCGAGCGCTCGAACGAACGACGCGAGCGCGGACTTCGGGACGACGAACGGAGGCAGGAG